>UMLR01072909.1_pt1 | contig 283958 bp, 349 predicted proteins | sample 1966741 | NCBI WGS metagenome assembly UMLR01 (sample SAMEA4836207, study PRJEB28245) | human gut metagenome | biome: gut microbiome; material: fecal sample | place: Denmark | collected 2008 | reverse complement strand
ATTTCAGGAGTATTAAGTTGACCTTGAAAAAATTCTCCACCTAAATATGATAATGTATCATATTCTTTATAAATTGATAAATCTGATATTTTATCTAATGCATTTTGTAATGATTGTAATTTTATTTCATTTGGCGTATAACAATTTTCTTTTCCTAAATAACAAAATTTACATTTAGAATTACATTCTTGCCATAATTCAAATTGTAATTGTTTACTCATTATTAATCCTTTAAAATTTTTATATTAATTCTTCTATCATTAATTTATCACAAATTGCACATCCATCTTCATCAACATATGAATTATATGTACTTAAATGTCCACAATCCATAATATAATCCATTTGTTTTTCTTTATCTCTAATTAGTTGTTTATTTGTTGTATTATCAATAATAATTTCCATATAATTATTATCTTTAGAACGAGTTATTTCTATATCATCGCCATTTTCTTTACAATATAATGTATCGGCACGATATTCAATATTAAATAATTTATTCCATAAATCAGGATGTTCTGTTTGTCTAAATTTTGATAAAAATTCTAAAAATAAATCCCGTGTAGGAAAAAAATAACCAATTTTATCATTCATTTCTTTATTAGTATGATAATATTCTTTTTGTAATGCAGGAACTTTAAAAAATAATGAACAATGATATTCTTCCATCATTTGTGTAAAATTTATTTCATTATTTAAATACTTTTCAATAAAGTCACCTGTTAATATACTTGTAATATTAAATTTAATTTCTGGATATAACTTATGAATGTTTTTCATATGATAATCCCAATTATCCAGCATTTTTTGGCTATGGAAGCGTCCTAACGTATCATATGAAGTAAGTAACCATAAATTTCCTTTATGCCCTTCAAAACGCTTTAAAACGTCATATAAGTCATTTTGGTTTCCAATTGTTAAAGTTATATTAATCCATACATTCTCAATATAATCATTATCTAATAACCATCTTGATTTATCCATTAATTCCATAAATTTAGATTTAATTTCAGGAGTATTAAGTTGACCTTGAAAAAATTCTCCACCAATAAAACCTATTGTATCATACTCATCATATATAGATAAATTAGATATTTTATCTAAAGTATCTTGAATCATATTAAGTTTTGTTTCATTTGGTGTTATATTATTTTTATTACATAAATGACAAAAAGTACATTTAGAATTACATTCATCCCATAATTCAAATTGCATTTGTTTTTTCATATATATACTTCCTCATCAAATTCTTTTAAATCACATAATACACAATCATCACAATCACTATAACATTTATATATAATTGAGTGCCCGCAATTTTCATTAATTATTTCTTTTCCATCTGATAAAACTGGTTGAGCATCTACTGAAGGATGTACACGATTTTGTAAACCAGTATATTTAAATGTTCCTGAATTTTTAGTTGAATGTAAAAATGACAAATATACATTATAACATTCATCTTTTAAATATTGAATAAAATCTAAAAAGTCTGTTCGGTTAAAATTAAAATCATCTAATTTTTTACCTGTTCTAATAGGATGTGGATATAAAAATGTTAAATAATTACCAGGAATTTCTTCTTCCATAAATTTATTAACATCAAATCTGCCAGCTTTCCATTCATTAATTACATATTGTGTCATAATCATTTGTACACCAACATTATAATTATATCTTTTATGAAAATCATTAATATTTTTTAGAACTTTTAATCTATCTTCTTCTGATTTAAATCTATATTTTAAATCATATGAAAAATTAACATCAATTGCTTTTAATCCTACTTCTTTAACAATTTTATCAATTACTTGATATAAAAATGTTGGGTCGTATAATCCATTAGTTACTGTTGAATATTTGCATTCTGGATTTGGAGAAACTTTTAAAATTTTTTCAATAATAACATCAATCAATTCTAAAAATGATTTTTGTAAATCTTTATCAGTAATATAATATAATTCACCGCCTAATAATGAGATACCATAAGAAAATTTATCTTTCCAATCAATATATTCAATATTTTTTTTAATCATATCTAAATAATATAATTGCTTTTCTTTACTATATGGAATTCTTTCTTCACGTAAACAAAAATCGCACGCATTACAACAATTACTCCATACACCAAATTGAACCATATTTTGCTTATTATCCATTTGTTTTTCCTATTCATACATATAATCTAATGCTATTTTTAAAGTTTCTATACCTTCTTTTAAATTTTGAGGATTAATAATAAATTGTGATACTCTAAGAAGAATATATTTTAATTCATTATTTACTCCTTCTAAACGTATTCCGTATTCATCCATTTCATTTTTAAATTCTTGATTAAAGTTTATTTGGTCTGTTTTAATAGCAAATAAATGAGGAGCTTTTTGAGTTAATAAATGACATTTCCCTTTTGCTAAAATATCAGCTAAACTTTGCTCTAATACATAATTAAATTGATAAATTTTTTCTTTTCTACTTAATAATACATCTAATGCTTCAAAATAATCAATTATCCAATGATAACCATTTTTACCAAACTTATTCATATTTTCTTTACCAATTAAAATTCCCATATGATATGTTGGAATTAAAGCGTGAGTTGTACCAATAATATAATCAAATAAACTATAATCACGAGGAACAAAATACATTCCGTGGACATCATCTAAAACTAATTTATAATGACATTTATAAGTATTTAATAATTCTTTTAATTTAATAAAAAAATATTGAGGTGTAATTTCTCCACTAGATAATTGTGTCCCAATAATATATACAAATACTTTTTTAAATTTAGATAGACTTGAAGCTATTTTAGACATATTTAATTTAAGAATATCATCATAACTTAATACTAATCTATTTTTAAACGTATTAAGAATTTCTTTAATTTTATAATGTTCATTTTCAGTATATATAACAAGTGTATCATCATCAATATAAGTATCAAATAAACCTTGAATTAAAGTTGTTGCACATTTATCAACACGTACACTATATGGTTTAGATAAATTACACATTGGCAAACGATTAAAAAATTCCTCATTACTTGGTAAATCTGTTTCATTACCAGTATATTCATCATTTCGTGTAGATAATAATGCTAATTCTTCTTTATAATTTAAAGGATTTAAATTAATCCACCAATCTATTAAATTCATAATATTATCCTACTGTTAAACAAAAATCTCTAACTAATTCTGGCATATTATCATCAGAATCTGCAAACCCAATTTCATATTTAATAGAACTATCTTTTGGAACAATCATTCCATCATTTTCACGTCTATTTGCTGAAACACATCTTATACCTTCATCTAAATAATATAATTTATTTGAACGTATTTCCATAGATAAAAATGTTTTTAAATCTATTTCATTTGATTCTACACCTGTTTTCATCATAAAATCAATAAAACTATCTTTTGTTGGAAAAAAATCAGGAATATCTTTCATACATTCTTGCTTATCTTTATAATATAATCCTGATGTTGGTTCAATATAATCTAATCTGGTATGATATGTATTACAAAATTCAGTTATACTAAATTCATCATTTAAAACTGCATCAATAAAATATTGAGTAATAACTGTTTCAGTATGTAATTTTAATTCTGGATATAATTTATGAAGTGTTAACATATTATTTTTCCATAAATCTTCTCTTTCTTTTGTATAAAAACGATATTTTAAATCATATGATGTGCATAATAAAACTTTTTCTAATATTTTTAATTTTTTTAAATAATTTAAAAAAGGGATAAGATATTGTTGCATATCATACATTAATGCTCCTGTAATATATATTTTTTCAAAATGCATAGTAGAAAGTTTTTTAAATAAATTATAAAAAAGTTGTTTAACATCATTATCTTTTAATTCATTATTAAAAAATTCTCCGCCAATAAAACCAATTTCATTATAATCTAACATTTCGGAATCATCTAATTTATTTAAAACAAATTGTAAAGATTCAATTTTATTAACATCTTTTTGTTTTTTATTAAAACAAAATTTACAACCTAAACTACAGTCTTTCCATAATTCAAATTGAATAAAACGATTTTTATTTTTAAATTTTTCCATTGAATAATTCCTTTAAATCACAAATATAACAATCATTAGTATCTGAATATTTCTTAAAGTTTATTGAATGTCCACATTCAGAATTTTCACAACTACAAAATTGAAATTTATTATCTTTATACATATATAATAACTTATCTTGTGCTAAATCTAAATTTGTAATATATTTTTGTAAATAACCATTATTTTCTTCATCAACTTTTTGTAATGTTGAAAATATTTCTTCTCTATCCGCTGTTAAATTATTATCTAAAACAATATATGGAATTAGATTAATCCAGCATTTATATTTTTTCATAAATTGTCCAACACTAAATTTATCATTAATAATTGCTTGACACATAGGTTTAGTTAAAATGATATTTGTAACAACTTGCAATTTATCATAAATTCCTGTTAAAAGTTTTAAATTAGATAACATTAATTGTTTATCATCTTCTGATTTAAATCTTCCTTCTATATCAAAGGATGTTGTAAATCTTAATCTATCAAATAAATTTAATGTTTCTATTCGTTTAATTAAACGAATAATACCTGTTAAATCTTTATATATTAAATTTGTATTGATATATAATAAATCAATTGTTCCATTAATCATAAATTCAAGTATTTGGCAAAAAAATGTATCTAATAATTCAAAATCAGATGGATTATCAAAAATTTCTCCGCCAACAATGAGGATATGACTATCTTTTTTAAATTTATTACTATTAATAAATTTAATTACATTATTTAAAATAATTTCTCGTTGAGATTTATTAAATAAGCGAGGATTTTCTCGTTGCCAGCAAAATTTACAATGATTATTACAATTATCCCATAATAAAAATTCATAAACAGGTTTACAATTCATAATATGTTTCCTTCAATATTTTTATTAAAGAAAAGTATATCAATTAAATTATGATAATGCAATATTATATGTACAAGGGACATTTCTGATATTTTGCTTAATAACATTCAAAAGCATATTTAATATTGAATTAACATCATTTGCTTGAACAATTTTATTACTTTCATTTGTATTAATTGAAACAATTGAAGAATATGAAGTATTAGGTGTATAATAAATTAAATATCTATTTCCATTGTATTGACTAGTTGCAAAGCATAATTTTGTTGAACAAAAACTAACTATATCATTAATAAAATTAATAAATTCACTTGCAGGAATATTATTATTTAATTTATTAGTTACATTAATTGTTGTTAAAAAATTATTCATATCTGTATCAACAACACTTGATGCAACCTGTGTAACAGCTCTTGTAATTGTTACAACATATTTAGAAGTATATCTATCACCTGAAGAACTAATATTTCCTGATAATGTATAACCTGCTTTAAAGGCAGCTGGAATTGCTCCAAAATTTGCAATATTCATACAATTTGTTTTAATATAATTTTTAACTGTTTCAACTATTTCGTTGTATGTAATATTTTGTAAAGCCATTATATATCCATATATGCAATAAACATTGAACTTGATGAAGAACAACTTGATGAACTACTTGATGAAGAACAACTTGATGAACTACTTGATGAACACGTATAAACAATAGTTGTTGCTGCATAGTGAGTATTTGAAACATTATTAATTGCATTCATTAAATCTGTAATGCTTGTTTTAATTTCAGGATTAGTAAAATTAATATCTGATACATTTAAATTTACAGATGGATATGAATTATTTGCACTATTATAAAAAATAAATGTTCCACTACCAAAACTATTACTTACAAACATTAATTTTGTAGCTAAAAATGACGCAATATTATTATAAAAATTCATAATATCTTTAAAAGCAACTACTCTATCAGGTTTGTTTTTAATTCCTCTGGCAATTAAAAAATCATTCAATTGTTGTTCAACTGTTGCAGTAGGAACAGTTACTAATAAACTATCATTAACTGTACCAGTTGCTGTTACTGTTCCATTTCCGCCAGGAGTAGAAGCTAATACATAACTTGAACCATTTCGTAAAGAAACAGGAACATTACTTGCAAAAGTATCAATATTTGAGCATTTTGCTTTAAGATTTGTTAAAACAAAATCTAATAAATCTTGATAAACAATTACTTGATTGGTTGCTATTGTCATTTTTATCCTTTTTTATTTTTTCATCAAAATCTTTAAAAAAGTTATTCATTAAATTAATACTTAATAAATTTTTTGTTAATAATGAAGAAACATATGTAAATGAATCCTTAACAGTAACACATTCTTCTGTATTAAATGAATCTGATACTGATAAAATACCTGCTAATGTTAAAAAGTCAGATGATAAAAATATTGTTTTATAAATATTTGGTAAAACAGTATAAGTATCAAGAGAGGTATAAGTTACTTTATTATAAGATTTAATTATTGAAATAAAGTAGATACTTAATTTTTTAATAAAATCTTTTAATTCTTGTTTAATATGTTTTTTAATATCTAATAATTGTTTTTTTGAATCAATATAGATATTTTCATCTTGGAAAAAATTATCATTTAAATTATTATAAATTTTAATTAAATTAATAATATTTAAAATCATTAAAGGGTCTTTTAAATCTTCTCTTGTCAAAGAATATTTAATAGATTCTTCAATTAAGTCGGTATTCAATCCTTTTAATTTTAATAAAATATTATCTTTAAATTTTTCATTATTTTCTAAATCATAAACATATTTTAATAAATCTATTAATTCCTCTTTTGTAATATCATTATGAGGAATTAATTCAATTATTTTATGTTTATTTTCATCTTTACGAACTATTTTATCTGTTTTTACTAATTTATATGAAAATTTTACCATATATTTTCTCCAATTATATTAATTATTTATTATAAAAAATCCCCTATACAAATATAGAGGATTTAATAAAAGAAAGCAAAAATAAAAAATTATAAATCAAATTTTATAACACAAAGAACTAGACCTTCTTCAACATAATCTTTATTTTCTAATGCTCTTGCAATAACATTTAATGGAAATTCATTATCTTCTAATACAGTTGCAACACCTGGAACATCTGATAATGTTAAATAATCAAATTTTTTACAATTACCAATAACTCTAACAGGAACTCTACCAATTAATGCAATAGCTTGACCTGTTTTATTTTGAGTATTTAAAATTAAACCAGGTTCTGAAGAAATTACTGCATTAACTTGTGTATCGGCTATTGTAATTTCTTTATCACCACCAAATTTAACCAATGTACCTTTTGGATATTCCTTATCAGTTTCATAAATTTCAGCTAAGTCACCCCAATAAGTTCTGAATGCTGTACCTTGAACAACATTATTAAATGTATTGCTACCTGTAAATACATTATTTCTTGATAAAAATGCAATATCATTAACAGATAAATCATAAAATTCATAGTTTTGTCCATTAGAAACAATAAATTTACCATCACCTGTTGCAGCATCTGGTAATGATGCAGATGATAAGTTTAACCAAGTTCCATTTTGTTTAGAATAAATTAAACCATTTGTTCTAAAATAAACATCACCATCAACTCCTTGATATATTTGTGGAGCTTCATCACCTTGTAATAATGTTACCTTACCATTTAAATTAAATGAATTTGCACTTGTACCAGCTATATCATAAATTGTAGACATACATAATCCTTCATTTCTTATATAAAATATTTATACTATTTCCAAATTCTAAATATGAGTTTCCAACAAGAAAGATTAGCATCCCAAGCATATCCTCTTGTTTTATTTACAACCCAAAAACCTGTATTAACTGTTCCTGACATTAAACCAATGTAATTTTTTGTTAAATATGGTTGAATATTACGAATGTTATTTGTTGCATTAAAAACTAATGTTGGACACATTGCTAATTCACCTGGTAAATAACCTGCATCAGCTTGAATACATAACATTTGACAATCAAATTTATAATCTGAAATATCTTCAATATTTAAATTATGAGGAATTATATAATTAAATCCTAATTTCATTGTTTCTTCGTGAATCCATACATCATTTTGTAGAGATTTAATATAAAAATTGTTATTGCAAGGAAATTGATTAATTGCTATGGATTTATTATTATAACGATATACTTCACAAATAGGAACATCATTAAAGTCTATCCAATTTTCTCCATCCCATTCAAATGCTTTTCCATTAGCATAATTACCAGTAATGAAAGCTACTTCTCCAATTTGATACGCAGTTGGTAACGAATCTAAATTTTTATAAAATTTAGCGGTTCTATCATATATTGTTCCATCACTTTTACAATATACAGTATGAATAATTTCCTTAGTTAAATCAGTATCATTAAATTTTATTATAGGTAATTCATTTGTAATAATGGTTGTTTGATTATTACAATCTGTAATAGTTAATGGACGACTCATATCAAACACTAAACCATCACCTAAAGATGTTTCAAAAATATTATAAATTAAATCTGTTTGTACTTGTTTAACATAAGCATAATAACCATCTTCAAATCCAGAAGGCATAATTGGTTGTTTATCAGTTGTAATTATAAAATCAACTTTAGTTTGTTCTTTATTTGTAATTAAAAATACATTGTAGTATGTATTAGGTTGAACATATTTAGTTTTAGCATTTATTTCAATTTCTGTAAATCCAACAGTTGTTCCTGCAAAAGCGGTTTTAACTAAAATACCAATAGATGATGATTCAATTCTATTTTCAGCAGGAATATTAATATAATTAATATCATATATATCTGGCGAACATACATAATTTTCTAAAATTTTTTGATTAATATCTTCATTAATAAAAATATCTAAATCTCTACTTCTATTAGCTGTATTAGTATTATGTAAATAAAGTGATTCAACAATAAATGGATTAGTATTTGTATAAATCCAAGTTGAATTAATTGTAGATGCTAACCATTGATTTAATGGAGAATCAATAACACCATCCATTGCCATATAAGGAGCTGATGTCATTGTTCCTTGTGACTGAAAACAATGACCATAAGGAGCATATTCACCTGTCATAACTGGTTGTTGCCATTTTGTATAAGAATTATCTTTACAACCCTGATTATTTCCTTCAGCAAATAAATTCATATTTTTAGTTAATGTTTCAGTTAAATTTATTTCAATAGTATTACTTGAATCCATTAATTTCATTGGATATAATGTAATTTCATTTCCGCTTGAAATAATACCATATGGCTTAATAAAAGTATCTGAACAAGTATTAACACTAAATGGTATTCTTTGACTAATATTAAATGAATCTAATAAATTTTCATTAGATACTGCTTGTAATTGATTATTTTTAATACCAATAAATTTATTTCCATTATTTTTTAATGGTACTAAACCCTCTACATTTGTATAACTTGTTTTATTTGCCATTTTTTACCTTACCATATTCTAAATATTATACGCCAATTGGCTAATGTTATATATTGTTCAACTGAACTATTTTTTTGTAATATTGATATACCTGTATTTAATGTTCCTGTATGTATACCAATAAATTTATTATCTAAAAATACTGTTGGATAACGATTATCAGTTGCTACATAATCAATAGATACTCCTTCTGCAATATCACCTGGTTCATATCCAAATTCTGCAATTTTATTAATTAAAATCATATCATAAAATTTTGTTTTAATATTTTGAAATTGTTGATTATGAGGATACATAATCCAACTATTTGTTGCTGGCATTAATTCAGGAGATTTCCACATTGATTTAGTAGTTAAATCATACCAATTAGCATTTAAAGGATAATTATATACTGATGAAATTTGATAATAATTATATACAATCATCGCAATAGGAATATAAGTTGTTAAATCCCACGAAGTACCATTAAATTTATAAACTCTACCTTTATCTAAAATATTTAACCATAAATCATTATTTTTAGGTGTTGAAGGCATTACTTGAGAAATAATAAAATCACCTTTTTCTTCTACTAATTGTTCAGTAGTTGTATTTAAAAAGATATATGATGTACTCCATTCTAAGAAATCTGTACCATTATTATCTTCTACTAAAATTTCAAATCCTCTACCATAATTATGATAAGCATTAGTATTATCGGAATTAAATGCTTCAATTATAAATGACATACAAGGTTCAATCCGTTGTAATCTAAATTCTTGCCAAGTATTTTGAGCTAAACGATAATGTTGGTTAGTTCTATATAAAACATTTGATTTTTCATTTTTAACATTAAAACCAACTATTGCTTCATAACTAATATCACTTCCATAATCCCATCTATTTTTAATTTTAAATGCAACAGGTGTAAATGATGTATCTCTTGTATATGAAACATAACTTATATTATTAGTTGCAATTGCAGTATTGCAATGGAAACCTTGAGTATTAATTCCATTTGTCATATAATATGGTTGAGCATAAGTATAACCATTCATTCTATTACTTGTTAATGTCCAACCTTGTTCAGCATTACTATTCATATGAGGAACAATATTTGTATAACTTGTTGGTGTAACATTTATAGTTAAATTATCTGTAATTGTATGAGATTCACCATTATCATCAATATAAATTAAAGGGTTTTGTTCATTAATATTAGAAGGAATAGTAATTGTAGAAGAATTTAAATAACCAACCATTGACCAATTACCAACTTTTACTAAATCAGTAGCATTTCCTGTTGTAATATAAATTCTAAAATATTTAAATGATTGATTTTTAATAGTAGAATAAACATAAAATGTATCATTAGCTATATTAGAATAATTAATATCTGTTACTAAATCAGTCCATTGAGAATCATCATTTGAGCCTTGAATAATAAAATTTTTCATTGAATGAGTATATGAACCACAATTTCCAATTATCCAATATAATGGAAATATATCTTGACCACCACAATAAATTTTTAACCATTGTGGTGCATCAACTGTTGGTAATACTTGAGATTGCCAAGCATCTGTTTCAGCTGCAAATGTACCTGTAAATGCTTTCCACGCTGCATAAGTATCATTATATTGTGATGAACTTGATGCAATATATGTTAAATCTCCAATAACAGTTTCATTAGCAGTCATAACAGGAAATGTAAAAATTTCTTTTTGAATATTTTGTAAAATATTTTTTGGAGCTTCTTTAATATAATTATAATTTAATATTTGTGGATTATTAAAATTCATTTCTGTTTTTACAGTATCCAATGAAACATCTTTTAAATTTATTAAATCATCGGTGCTTTTAATATAATGAATTTCATTTCCATTATATGTTGGAAATCCTTCTAAATTATCATATTCTACTTTTGGATTAATTTGTGTCATTATAATTCCCTTATTTTAAATACTAATCTCCAATTATTACAATTTGCTTCTACAACTTGACCTGACCATTTATGAATAATTCTCCAACCATTATTTAAATTAGATGTCCAAATACCAATTGTATTTTTTGTTAAATATGGAATTGGTTGAGCAAATAAAGTTGCTGTTAAAACTATCATTGTACCCATAGCAATATCACCTGGTTCATAACCACAATCTTCAGCAACACATTTTAAATAACATTCAGCTTTATATTTAGTTGTATCTTGAATATTTAAATTATGATAAACATTAGATATTAAATTAGTAATTGTAAAAACATCACCATCAACATTTGTTGCTTCATCAGTTAATGATAATTCACTTGACCAAATACAATCTGAATTTTTATAAGTTCCATTATCATTATATGGATTATCATAAAATGATTGAATTACACCATTAACTAAATTAAAATTACCTAATAATACATCATTAAAAGCAACCCATTCATTATTTTTATATTGATAAACTCTTAAAGGTTCTTGTTTATTATTATACCAAATATCATTTTCTTTTGGCTCTAATGGTTGTTCTGATTGTCTATATACTAAATTAGATAATCCATAAGTTGTTCCATCTTTTTTTAAATATAAATTTTGAGATTCTTGATAATCATACGCATATTGATATGCTCTTTCATAAATTTGACGAATATCATCAGAAACTAACCAACCAGTTCCAATTTGATAATCATAATCACATTCTTGAAAAACAGCACAACAAGCTAATCCACCGTGATAATCTTGATTTCGTGAAACCATTTCAAAATATACTTGATTAAATTCAAAATCAATATCAATTACAGGTGACCACCAATAAGTAGAATATGCTGCTGGAATATTAACAACATTCCAAACAGTTTTCCAGCTATCTGAATCACCATTTCTTACGTGAACTCTAACTTCAGATGCTGAATAACCATTTGTATCTTGCCACCAACCAGTATTAAATTTAAATACATATCTACCTTTTGGTTTTAATTGATTCCAAGTATAAATTGGTCCACCTAAAGCACCATTATTTGATGTTAACCAACAATCATTAACTGAACGGACATCTGTACAAATAGCTTTCCAAAAATATCTTGATGAATCTAATTGTGAACCAATACCTGTACAAGTTCCTTGTACAATGTTAACATAATCTTGATTATTACTTACTTCTCCAAATGTTGCTGGATTATAAGTTTCTGAATCTAAATGTTTTGGAGTAATTAATCTAAATTTCTTTTGAGGTTTTATTGTAATAGAAGATAATGATGTAAAAGTTTTCTTTGAATTATCAGGAAAAGTAACTTCTAAAGGATTATTTTCACTAACATTATATTCAATTGTTGGTAAATGGAAATATCCACCTGCTCTTATATTATGACCTTTTGTTGCAGTAAAAATATTATAATCTACTCTAACATTACCAGCATTATAAGAATCAATATTTTCACATTTTAAAATTTGGCAATGACCCATTGAAACGTGTGTTGAATACTTAGCATCAATTCTCCATTTTACTTGTTTAAATGAAAATGGTATATAAAGAATTTCTGATGAAAATGTAGCTGGATTAATTAAATGCATAACTCTATGCCATACTGGATATTCTACATCATTTTCATCTACAATAACAATAGCAACATTTATTGGTGTATATCCCCAAGTATCACCCCATATACCTTTTCTAAAAGAAAAAGAATAATAACCAGGTGTATATATGTTTGTTGGTGTATATCTTAACTCACAAGGAACTGCTTGAGTATTTGCTGACATCCACCCTTGATTTGAAGTATCTACACGACCACGGAATGCTTGCCACATTTGATTATTAGCATTATATTCAGTAATATTTTCACTTCCTGATACAGTACCATTATTTTCTGCATCAGTATATGTCGTTCTGTATGGTATTAATTCCTGCATCCAAAATGGGTGCATTTTAATAATGTTATTTTTTTGAAATTCAGTTTGAGTAAAAATATTTGGTTCAATCTCTCCAAGAAACATCATAGAAAAACGCTGTCCAGATACACCACCAGTAGGGTATCTAAATCTCCAATATAAATATTTTACTTTGTTTTCATTAAAATTATAGGTATATACATTAAAAGGCACTAAAACAGTTTCTGTATGATTAAATATCTCATTAAAGGTTTGTCCATCATTTGATGCTTCAACTATGAAATTTAAAGGTTCATAAGCTCTAACATTATCATACCAATCAGTAACTTTTCTTAATAAACCAGTATATGCCATTGGTATTGGGCATTGAATTTGAAGATATATGTTATCAGCTTTTGCAGAATACCATTCATCTAATATTATTCCCCGATAAGAATTTAATACTGACCAATTTCCATCTAATTGTGAACCATTTGTTGTAATAATAAATCCATTACTGCAATTTGATGTTAATAAGCCAGTTGAAAAATTAGTTAAACATAAATCATATGCTTTATTATAACCTTTATTAACAGTTGCATTTTTATTATAAGAAATATCTAACTCATTTTTAATTTCTTCATTAGAAACATATTCATATTTTGTTTCATCACTAGAAACTTTTAAATATTCGTCATTATGATTGATAGTTGAAGGGATAATATCAATTGAATTTATTTTTAATTTATTTCCTAAAATTTCAGCCATTTAAAAACCTTTAAAACTATACAAATATTTATTCATTGAACTATCATTAAAAAGGTTTGAAGTTATTTATTAAATAACTTCAAAGGGGTAAATTTATGGTTGATATAAGTAAAATAGATATGGAAAGAATTAATGGATTACTTGATAAATTAAATACATTATTATCACCAGGTGATATATGCTATTCATTAAGAACAGAGAAAGAAGGATGGTTATTATGTAATGGTCAAGCTGTATCAAGAACAATTTATGCTGATTTATTTGCTGTAATTAGTACTAAATTTGGTTCAGGTAATGGAAGTACAACATTTAATGTCCCAAATTATTCTGGTAAATTTTTACAAATGAATACTTCTAAATCAATTGGAGACACTATTGAAGCTGGATTACCTAATATCACAGGTGAGTTGACTTATTATCGTAATAATGCTCCAAATAATAATAAAGGGGCTTTTTCAGAATCTAAAGCAATATCAGAAAATTATGCTGGAAATACAAGTACAAATGGATTAAGTGTTACTCCGAAATTCAATGCATCAAAATCTAATTCAATTTATGGAAAATCAAATACAGTACAACCACCTGCTTCTATTGTTAATTATTTTATCAAATATTAAGTTTATTTCTATTTATTAAATAGAAATAAAGGATAAAATATGATAGATACAAGTAAATTACCTATTTCACGTGTTGATGGACTAAGTGATATATTAAATTCCAAATCAAATTATATAATTAAAAATCAAAATACTGATTTTAATACACTAATAGAAACAGGTCTCTATTATGTTCCAGTAACTGAAGGAAATATAGATACTGTTCATTATCCAACTAAAACTAATTCAACAGTATGGTTTGTAACTGTTCATACGCAAAAATCATCATTAACAAAAAAAGCTATTTGGCAATATGCACATTCTCAAAATAATTTTAATACATCAAATTTAGGAACAAAAATTTATGCTCGTACTTATAATTCATATAATGAAAATGAAACAGGAGTATGGACAGAATGGTATCAAATATCTGGTGCAGGTTTAGATATGCCCAGTAAAAAATATATTGATATTACAGATAATACTTGGAATCAAGGATTATCAGGTTATACAGCAATAGCAAATGGATATATATCATTACAGAAAAGAACAGATATTAATACAACAAATTATATTGAAATATTTTCTAATAATATTTATGGTCAGGGATGGTATCATAATGGAGCAGATGTTATTATGAGATGTTTATTCCCTGTATCTAAAAATGATTATATTAAAATAAATTCTAACATAACAAATACTGAAATTTTTCAATATAGATTTATATATGCTAATTCAGAAGTTCCAATGAGTGAAAGATAAAAAAGCGGTCATTAAGACCGCTTTACTAAATTATAATTTTTCAAAAGTTTTGTTAAATCATATTGATTAATTTTAATACCCAATGAAGATAATTCTTCTTCAATCTTTTTAACTTCTTGACCAAAATCGGTATCAATAAATTTTAAAGTTTCTTCCAAATCAATTTTTTTATTATAAATGGTTAGACAACGATTAACATATTTTCTAATTTGTGTAGAAGAAAAGTTTTCTTCTTTAAATTCTTCTTTATCAAGACTAATGTTTTTACCATCAACATAAAGATATAAATCATATCCTTTATCATTTGAATAAGCAATTGATGAAGAAACAACAAAGTTTTCTTTTTTATCCAATTTATTTAAAGCTGTAATTCTGCGAACTTTCACCTCATCAACAAGGTCAAATGATTTAAAAACATTATTGCTATTTCCAAACCAGCCGTGATGAGTTTCAAATAAAACTCCTTCATCATTATAAAAAATAATGTTTGTAATTTGCCTATCATTCATAAAGAAAGGATTTAAGCAAGAAACAGTTGTTAAAATAGTCATTCGTTCATCTCCATATAAGTTAAAAACTGATGTCATTATAACACCAGTTTTTAATTTGTCAAGAGGTAAGATATATTTTTTCAAAAAAATTATACAATCAAATCTACCAATTCTGAAAAGTAACTTTCAATGCTGTTCAATCCGCAAGAATGACCATATGCATAAGCCAAAGAATATGCTTGTTCAACTTTTGGATTATTAGTTACTCCATATTCTTCAAACAAATCTTTTTTGAATTGTTCATACAAACGTTTATCTTCATCACGATATGCTTTCCGTTTAGCATCAAATTCATCAACAATAGGTTTCAATTCTTCAATACGAAGTTTTTGAGCAGGAGAAAGATTATCTTTTACCAAAAGGTTTCTATACTCTGTTCTTTCTTCACTAATACTTTTAGGATAAGAAAGTTTGTTTTCGTATTTAGTAGTATCAAGCATTCATTTTCTCCAATAAAAAATTAAAAACTTATCAAATTGCCTTGATAGGTGTAATATAAGATATATTTTTTATTTGTCAAGAGAAAAATTATTTATTTTCTACATATTCCCATTTAAAATTACCACATTGTTTTTGTTTAATAAAAATAAAACTGGAATATAATAATTCCAGTTTTAATTATTAGTCAAGTGTTTAATTTAAAACCACATTAACCAAAAACCAACAATAAATCCAACAATTAATTCAGCTAATTGTGTAGATATTAATGCCATTTGCCAAGGAATTAATGGAAATATCCAAGATTCTCTTTCATATAGTGTCCAACACAATGCATATATACTTGTTGCGATTAATCCTAACCAAAGAATGTTAAATGACCATAAAAATGGTATCATTAAAAATAAACCAATTGTATATCTTGTCCACATCCATATAAAATCATATAAAAATCCATACCAATGTTCTTCAGGAATTAATTTATTAGGAATAAATACCCACCAAACTTTTTGGTATCTTTCAATGGTTTCTTGTGTTGGAATACCCCGTCCTTCATCAAAAGCAGGTCCGTGTCCTCTACTCCAAAATTCAAATTGAATGATAATTGACATAATTGATGCAATACACCAATCTGCAATACCGTGAGTAATTAACCAATTACATAATGGAGTTGCTGTCCATATTGGATTAAGCATAAAAATGCCAAATAAAAATATTAAATTAAAAATGGTTTGTGTTCCACGAGAAGATAAAAATTTATATAACCATTTAGGTAATTTATCTTCCATTGTTCCTTCAATCCAACCACCATACCATCTACGCCAGATTGATTCTATAAATCCACTTATTGTTGAAAATAAAAAATGCATAATAAACTCCTTTTTATTATGCATTTATTTATATATTATAGATTAGTCTAATTTAAATTATATTACCATTTAGTAACCCATTCAATTAATTTATCTAAACATAATTTTAATGTTGTAAAAATAGCTGAACCAATAGCCATAAAAACAAAAGATATTAAAGCAATGACAACTTTACCAGCACCTGTAATAGTTTCTACTAACCAATTATAAATACCAGTAAAAAATCCAACAACTGTGTTTTTCAAAATTTCAAAAGAAGATTTGCAAACTTGTTTAATACCTTCCCAAGCCTTAATTCCTTGTTCTTTTGTTTTATCACAAAATGATGACCAGATTTCTTTAAATGTCATAATAGACTCCTTTTATTTAATTTGTTTTAGTTTTATTTATTTATCAACTGTAATTTTAGTAATATTTAACATATTACATTTTGGACAATGCCAATTATCAATATCTTGGGTACACCCATTTTTTAAAATTTGAACAAATTTTCTATCTTTTATTTCTTGGTAATCACAATTTTTACATTTTCTATTATATGTTACTTGATATAAACAATCACATTCAAGAACATCTGTAATAATGCAACTTTCATTTAACATTTGTTTTACCTTTTTGTTGAAACACTCATAGCATCAATATTACCAGTATGTTGACCATTAATATCAACTGACATTGCATCAATATCACCTTTTACATCACCTGTAATTTCAACCTTTTGACTGTCAATTTGTCCTGATACATTTCCATTAATTGTTACACATTGGCAATTTAAGTTATGAACATCACCTATAATAGTAATTTCTTTAATTTCATCAATAGGTTGATTTGTTTCTTTTCCATCAATAATAACTTTATTTCCATTAATAATAACATTTTTGCCTGAATAAGTTTTACCATTAACAGTTATTTTATTAGTACTTCCTGTTTGGAAATTAAAACTATTTTGATATTGACAATTATTGATAAAAGTATTCATAGAATTTCCTAATTTATCACATAAATTAGAAAAATTTGAAAATAAATTTTTAAACATATTAATCTATTTCTCCTATTATAAAATTTTTCTTAATTATCCATTTATATTAATATTTGTTCCATTAATTTTTTAATTATTACTTTTATCATCATTGCTCATTACTAATTTAATACACGCTTCAATCATAGAGCAATTATCTCTTTTCATAATTGTTTTAACTTTTTCTATAATTTCTTGACCTTGTGGTGAATTAACTTCTTCTATGACTTTTTTTAAAAAATCTTTATGTTCTTTATCTTCATCAATCATTTTAATATTTCCTTAATTGTTTTTGAAACTAATCCCATATCACATTGACCAGAATAATTATTTTTAAAATAGCCCATCAGTTTACCCATATCTTTTATAGAAGTATAACCATTCTTTTCAATTTCTTGCTTAATAACATTATCAATTTCATCATTAGTTAATTGTTTTGGTAAAAATTCTTCAAGAATTGAAATTTCCATTTCATTTTTTTCAACCAAATCTTGACGACCACCATTAGAAAACATTTGAATAGCATCTTTATTTTGTTTAATAAGTTTTTGAATTAATGATAATACATCAGTATCTGTTAATTCTTTTTGAGAACTTCTTAATTCAATTTCTTTATTTTTAATTTCTGCTCTTAATGTATTAATAACTCTTTTTCTATCTTCATCTTTATTTAACATTGCTTGTTTATAAGCATCATTAATAATTTCTGTAATCATTTTTTCCTCTTTAATAAATTATTTTAATTTTAATTTAACATAAATGATAAGTTTAGCACGAGAAATATCAACTTCCATTTCATCATTTAATATATCATTATCTTTGGCAATAGCAATAACTTTTTTCAAAAATTCTCTTGTTTCATCATTTAAATAATTACTTAAAATATATCTATAATTTCTAATATCAATTTTTGTATACATTTGATATGCTAAATTACTAAACATTTGTATTCTTTCTTTTATATCATCAGATATTTGATATTTTTTAGCATCTGCTTCAACATATGGATTATCAAGACGTCCCATTGTCCAATTATTATATCCATTACATACAAATGGTATTTTAACTATTGCTGAAACATCATTTGTATACTTAGTGTAATTTTCTATTTCATCAGCTAATAAATATAATGTTTTTAAATTTTTAAGTGTAAAATCATTTTTAAATAAATCTTTTAATGATTTTACTTTTTCATTTAATTCATTATTTTCATATGTATAACTAAATATATTTTCATCCACTTTTTCTTTTAATTTTAATTTAATTTTATTATATACATCATAAATTTTATCAATTATTTCATCTTTAACTGCATTATTATATTCATTCATTACTTCATTTAAATAATGCATTGATATTTCTTTAATGTCAATATCTGCTGTATATCTAACATTATCACAAGAAAAAACTACTGAATAATTTTGTACATAACCGTGCAAATTTTTGAATTTGTTTATATTATAACCTATTTTACTATATGCTATATAAGCATATGATAATAATAAATATACATTATAATTTACTAATGTTTTAACAATAGTTTCTTTATCCATAGAATCATCAAGTAAAGGGTATTTAGTTTTATTAATTTGTGTAGAAAGTTCTTTTTTAATTTGTCTGCAAGCAGATAATAATTTATTTTTTAATAGTACAACCATAATTAATCCTTATAAAATATTATATATATTTATAATTAAACAATCATTCCATTTTTACATCAAAATTTAATGATGTCTTAATTTTCATTTCAGAATGACAAAATAGAAATTTTCTTAATTTAATTTTCTTCATAATTTTCCAATATAGTAAGTAATTTTTCACAGGAAGGTAATTTACATACAATTTCAGATAATGCATCCAATTCCCAGCAATTAAAGCCAATTTTATTATTTAACCAAGTATCAATAGAAAGTTCCCCATTTTTATCTTTAACAATATAATCACCAATTTCTAATTCAATATGATAATCGTCTGGCATTGGGTGTGGCATTTTAATATTTAATTTTTTCATTATTTTTTCCTTATTTTAAATTTTTATTATTATTTGTTATATTTAATTTTTCTTTAATCTCATTATCAATAGCTTCTTGTAAATCTTTTGCTAAATTATCTGTTATTTGACCATACATTTCACAATCTTTATTTTCATCAATATCATTAACAAGTTCAACTGTATAATTTGCTTTTAAAGGTCGTAAAGCATTACCTTTACAACAACCAATCCATTTATTAGATTTTTTAATATATTTTTGCCAACGATTATAAAACCAATAGTAAATAAAATGATACCATTTACTATTCCATTTAAATTCTATTTGCTGAAATTCAATCATCTTTTTTTACAACTCCATTAATTTATCATCCCATATACAATTTTTAAAAACATTTGGTATATATTCATTCATTACATTAAATGCTTCAATTGTTTTAGGTATAATATTGACATAAATATTACCAAAATCTGCAATAACTTCAAAATCAAAATCTTGTTCTCTATTATAAGAATGTATGACTTCATTAATACTTTGTTTTAATTTATTAATATTTTCATTTGATAAAGGTTTAAATTGATAATCCATAGTACATAAATTCATATCAATTATAAAATTTATAAAATCAGTCATAATAATCCTTCAATTATCATTAACATTTGTTCATATGTTCTATTTTCTGCAATACATAACTCGTCATCAATATCATTATCAATACAAATATCCCCGTTTTTATAAAAACGTATATAATAATTACCATATTGTGAAATAATTACAAATCGTTCAAAAACATCAAATGTAATATCTTGATTATTTTTAATTTTATTAATAACTTGTGTTTGAAATTCTTTAAAATTCATTTTTAATTTCCTTTGATTTCAAAATTAATTGTATTACTCCAACCCATTATAGATGAATGTAATTGGTCTATTGTAAATTCTGCATTAGCATTAAATTTATTACAAATTATTTTAATATATTTTAAATCTTGTTCATATAATTTAAAATATTTTTCTTTAATTACTTCAACTTCGGTTGTATAAGTTTCATAATTTTTTAAATCAATATAACCTTTAATATTGTTACTTCTTTCATCATAAAATATTACTTGAATATTATTCTTATATAATTTTATATCATCAAGAATTTGTTGATAGTAAGTTGGAATAATTTGGGGAGCTAATGTTTCTACATTATAAATATTAATTTTGTTTACAGGAATAAATGTTTCGGATATTAATCCTTTATAAATTCTTGACATTAATGGTTTCATAAGTTGTTTAATTATTTCATAATCACTCATCTGTCCAATCCTTTTCATAATTATCATATAAATCTTGATAATATTCAATTATATAAGTATAAATATTATCTTCGTGTGGTTTAGAAAGATAATAATCCAATGTTGTTTTTAATTTTTCTTTTGGCATATATAATGACCATTTATTTCTGTTACTATATTTGTATTCAAAAACAACATTTTTATTTGGTTCCAATGCAGACCACACATAATATGATTTAAAATAACCATTATCTAAATAAAAATGAATAGACATTAAAACTCGTTCTAATAATAAAATATAACCTGTTTTTTGTTCTGTAGATATATTATTAAGATGATGTTGTAAGGTATATGCTAATTTCATAAAATCGTGATACATATTACTCATAGCTTGAAAATTCTTATCACTATTATATACTGTAGAATAATTTTTATTACCTTTTAAATATTCATATACATTTTTATAAAACGATAAAAATTCTTTTGCATAATTAGAAAGATATTTCTCATCATTACTTAATCTAAATGGATGTTCTTTTAATAAATCGTGTTGTTCAATCAAATCTTTTAAATCATATGCCATAATTTGTCCCTTTTTAATATAAACATATACCGTTTTCATCTTCTGTAAAACGAGGTTCTAATGGTTCTCCATCTGGTAGATTGTTATTTGAATCTACAGTAATTGGAATATACGGAGCATAAAACATACTAGATGGTTCATCTCCTTTAAAGCAAAGATATATTGTTATATATGGTTTATTAAAAATATTTAATAATTGCCAAAAATTATAAAATTTATAATATAAACGTTTATACCATTTACAATTATATAATTGTTTAGAATGTATTAATAAATCACCATTTAACATTTAATTTCCTCAACTTTTGTACAAAATTTTAAATCTTGAATTAAAAAATCATTATTTATATCTTCTTCATTATCAATTAAAAAAGGTATAAATTCATCTCTGGCTTCATCCTCATTTGATGCTTCAATTACTCGTTCAATAAAGCCATATATACATTTATATTTTGCCATTATTCACATTCCTTAACTAAATCAAACCAAGATAATATTTCTAATGTTTCTTTATCATCAGGATTAACATCTCCATTAAAAACAATTCCATTAGAATTACAAATATAACGTTTGTGGTCTAATTTATTCTCCCATAATTCATCAGTATCATATTCAACTCTTGCAAATTCAAAAGTATCAACTAAACATTCTGGTTTAGAATAAACAAAGCATTTTCTTCCATCTCTTGCAAGATAGCATTTTCCAACTTCAATTTTAACCATTATCATTATCCTTTTATAATTTGTCAGGGTCAAGTTTAACCCACGGCATTTTCATTAATACTTCTAATTGCTTATCAGTATATCTTTTTTGTTCTGTTAATGCAACATATGATGTTTTACCAACTAACGGATATGAATCCATATAATGAATACGAACATTATTTTTTTCATAAATTTCAATTGGAATATGTTTAACTTCATCACAATATTTTTCGTGAAAATAATGATTGACCATTGTTAAATTTCCATCTTTATCTAACCAATAACATTTATAAAAATCAATATCCGCATTTTCTTGATAATATGAATCATCTTTATCATAACTATGAAAAATATCGTTATTTCTTTTTTTAACTGTTTTAGCATAATCAGAAAAATTTCTAACTGGTAAATCTTCCTCATATGGAATATCTAAATAACCAATTACAACTGAACTATTAAAAACATCTCCAATTTCTTTTAATTCAAGATGTGTAATTTTTCTACTAACAGATTTAAACCATTCAGCTTCAATATAATTATTTAAATCACCTTTTTCAATACAATATTTTAATTTATCTAAATATTGCTGACTAAATGCTGTTGATGGCATACTAATGATTTCAAAAAATTTCTTTTCTGAACCGTCTTTATAAACAGATTCAAAATTTTTTGCTAATTCTTCTTGCCATTCATAATCAGGTTTTTCATCTAAATCAAAATCTTCTGTAATATTCCAATGACCTAATAAAATTTGACGGGCTGTATGAACATCCATACCATCTAAACAATCCATAAGAAAAACTATTGCATTGTTCATTGATTCATCTAATAATTTTTCTCTTGCTATCCTAACAATAATTTTTGGAGATGGATTTTTAAAAGTTGCCATAGTTTTAATTTCCTTTCAATATTTCAATTGCTTCTTCAATATTGCCATTTGTTTTTCTTAATGCTTCTTTAACAGGTATAAGACCTCTATCAGTTTCTTTCATTATTTTAGTAACAGTATGAGCTGTTATTGTTGGTTCATTTAATTCATTTAATTGTTCTAAACATACTTCTAAAATATCTTTATTGATTTCTTTCCAAAGTTTAAGATATTCTTCTAAAACAAATTCAGGTTTATTTTCATTATTCATTTCTGGAAAATCAAACCATTCATATTGATGCTCATTAATATTAATAGAATACATATCATAACCAATATCTTTTTCATTTCTGTCAGCAATTCTTCCGATGCAAGTATCACCATAATAAACATCTGCATACCAATCTATTTTAATGGTATCAAACATTGGTTTTAAAACTAATTTTGTTTTATCATATGTTTTTAACATAAAAAATCTCCTTGTGTAGGTCATTCTACACAAGGAGATGCAATTTGTCAAGAACTTTATAACAAAAAAAGTGTATACGACTTTCACAAGCAGTAATACACTAAAAATGAAAAAGTTAATTGTAAAAACATTACTTCTTTCGCTTTTTATATTCATTTATTTTAAACTTTATCCATATATATCCACTAGCAATGAGTAATAATATGGGCAAAATAAACCACCAGATTGAAATAGTTGGATATTCATACATCATACAATCTTTTGAATGACCGTTTTCCAATATACTATTACAAAATGGGCATTTTTCTTCTGGATATTTATAAACTTTTGAATCCACTAACAGGATGCAATCCTTTGAATCAAATGTTTTACCATTTTGTATCTGGTACATCTGAAAAAATAAACTATCTTTATTTTCCATAACCTATAATAATTAAATTAGACATAATAATATTTTTAATCTCTTTTATTTACCAATATCTATCATAGTAATATAACTGGCAACCTAATTTTTTAGAATTTATTTCCATCAATCCTTTTTTAAAATTTCTTCTGGCTTTTCTTTTTGTTATGTATTTTATATATTTTTTCTTACCATTAGAAATATCATAATATTTAGAATCTTTACTTAATGTTGCCATTACAATTCCTTCCATTGATGCTTTCTTTTAGAGTTTCTTTTCCAGCTCTTAGCTTCAGCATAAGCTCTGGCACGGTCATCATTATAAGGGTCATATTTGCTAACATCTTCATTAGGAACACCTTTAACTCCAAATTCTTTACAAGTAACATTATTTTTTTTGAGTTTAGCATATCCATTTTTTCTACGAATGAAAGGGAAATCCCAACGGTCTTCTTCTTCGTAAAATTCAATATAACCTGAATCACGATTATAACGGCGAACTATTTTTTTGTAAGATTTATAGATGCGAACATCTTTTCCTTTTGTCATTTTGACATCTCCTATAAGTTATTAACTTACTTGATGTCATTTTCCTCTTTGCACATATTATTTCTCCACAAAATTATTTAAAAAGCCAACAAATTTGAAGAATAAATTCTTTTATATATTCATAAACTGTTCTCATTTTTCCCCACAATTTTAATTTATCTTGGTAGGCAGAGTGAGATTTGAACTCACAAAATCTACATTTTGAGTGTAGCACGTATACCAATTCCGTCATCCGCCCATATTGGTAGCTCGTGAGGGACTCGAACCCCCAAACTTCTGTACCTAAGACAGACGGCTATGCCAATTCGCCTAACGAGCCAATGGGGTGAATGGTGGGATTCGAACCCACGATGTTTCTTATGTATTAGAGCCACAATCTAACGTCTTCGACCAACTTGACTACATCCACCATTCGTATTCATATTTATAGAAATTTAGATATATCTTGTGGCAATTTAATTTCTATATCGTGTGACCAATATTCAAACATTTTTTCTGTTATATATTCATAATCAAATGTATATGGACATTCCATTAGCATTAATAAATTACCACTTGAAGAATGATAAATTAAATTTCCTTTAAGTTGACAACCTTTCATTTCACATATCTCTAAAATTTGTGCAAATGTATCTGTATCAAAAGAATATTGAGAAGCAATAACATATTTAGCATTTGCATCACTAACAGATAATCCTAAAATAAGAGTACCAACGATTATAATAAAATACAATATCTTTTTAAAAATATTTTTCTTTTTAGCCAACATAACTTATAATCCTCACTTTTTCTTTCCAGTTTGGGTCATCAAAACCCATAAATTCTATTTCATCTTCATCAAATTTAGAATATGATTCTTCTACATCTTTAGCTGAAAAATAAAACATATTATATTTTTCAGCAATTTCAAGAAATTGCTTAGGAGAAATATTATTACCCCAATTAAATTTATTCCATTTTTTATTTTGGAAATCATAAACCCACATCCATTGACTAAAATTATAAACCATTATCAAATAATTTTTCATTTAAAATTTCCTTTCAATTACATCAACAATTTTTCGAACATAATGCCATTCTTTAATTTTTGACCATTCAATTTTTTGTTGATTAGTTGTTAATACCCATTGTTCTTCATTCTTAAAAGTATGTTTAAGATTAGAATTATGAATATGTTGATGATTTCCTAAATAAATTTGTTTATCAACAGTTTTTACAACAATCGGTTCTTTACCATAAGGCATATCTGCTTGTGTGTACCATTTCATATTTTTTCTCCATTAATTAATTGAATCATTAAAAATAATAAAATATAAAATACAAAAAATGAAAAGATATACCATTATTTTTCTCCAAAACATTTAAGATGATATTAATATAACATAATAAAAATACTTGTCAACAAAAAAATCGCATTAAATGCGATTTTTTGAATTATAAAATTTATTTTGTAATAATTGTTCGTAATTATTCATTCGTTTTGTTAAGTTAGATAATTTAGTCAAATCAGAAAGAAAAATAGCTGGTAATGCATCTAATGATGTTTGTTGTTCTTTTGAATACTGTTTATAAAAATCTTCAGTATGAAATTTATATAACATTTTTTTCGTTATATCTAAATTATCATATTTAAAAGAATAATAATTATTTTTTAAAACAGTTTTATTTTTAATTAAAGTATTTTTAGATACTTTATCAATAACATATTCTTTATCACCTTCCATATTACCAATCAAATAATCAAATGGTTTATCATCAATCATTGTCATAACACCATATAATTGATTATTTTTTGATATTTCTTTTGTTTGAACATAAAATTGCAATCTCATCTAAATTATTCCTTATCTTTATTTAATTCATTATAATATTTTTTAATATAATAACTAAATGCTGATGCTTTATCATTAGCTTTTAAAATTGTTGTGCCAGCTAATGTTTTAACAGGAACAGGAAATTGAAATCCATTCATCGTTGAATACCATAAAGCACCATTACGATAAAAATCAAACTTTACTCTCATATTATCGTTTAAAATACTTTTTAAATTTAACATTTTATTTCCTTTTACACAAAAATAATTTAACAAGAAAGAAATTAATCTCTCTTGTTAAATTAATTAAATCCAATATCCCAATTATAATTGAACAGCTGAAATTATAATTGTTATATGTAAACTCATATAATAAGCGTTAATACTATTAAAGTATCAGAGCGTGTTTAGGATAATTTTATAAAATCTACCCATTTATTAATTTAACCTAGGAATTTTAATAAACTTATCTGGTCAATTCCAGAAAGATAATTGTGCTATATTTAATTTAAAGAGTAGCAGAGGGGAGTGAGCATAAAAGTCAACTAATATACCCATACTACTCAATTAAATAAGAAGCCTATCGGGTTTGTTAATAATATTTATACATTTTCAATTTCAGAAATGTAATTGAATACTTTATCTGAAAATCCATTAATGTGCTTATAGTTATTGCCATAACCAACACCTTTTGAATAAGATGCCACATTAATCATATATGCATTTTTAATTTTAGCATTATGAGGACTACCCATAGTTTGTTCATCAGTTATGACAATAATTCTATCATAATGATTTTTTTCAACTTCAGTAATAGCAGCCCACATATTAGTTCCCCAATGTGTTTGTGATTTATCAATAGCTTCTGCTAATGCAAATCCTCTACGATTTGGAATAGACTTAATATAATCAGAGAATGAATATATGTCAACATCTGAACACATTTCACGTCCAATCATCGCCAATGCATTTGCATATTTTAAGCGTTCACCATCCATTGAACCTGAAACATCTACAAGAATTGCAGTTTTACCGTATAATGATGGTTTTTCAAAGCAATTTAGAAATTTCTTTTCAATTTCATTTTCTAAAGATGGATTATTTTCTGCAGCTCTAATATAATCAATTGGTAGTAAACGACCACTTTTAATCATATTAATTCTATCAACAATAACAGTTTTTGATACACCGCTTTCTAGCATACCACGAATATTCTTCAATAAAGCCATATCTGGTAATTTATTAGATTCAATTAAATCAATCCAAGCATCTTTTTTCTTTTCTTTATCTGAACCTGCTGCTGAAAGTAAAACTTCCCAAGTTTTAGGAGTTTCTAATGTACCTTTAACCAATTTATCAATTGCTTCAGTTACTTTTGGATGGCAAAGATTTACAATATCAACTAATTTGTAATTTGCATTACGATTCCATTTAGCTAATTGATATTCATCAAATTTTTGCATTGCAATTGCCATACCTTTTTTAATTGCATTTGGAATTGGAGATTTTTCATTATCTTTTCTATATAAAGATAATAATTCACCCATATCGTCAGGTCTTGTTAAGATAGATGCAATAACATCTTTAGAAATTGTTTTACCAGCTTTATAAACTGCAACAATCATCCACAAAGGACAATGACGTAATCTCATATCAAATTTAACTTTATTTAAAATATCAATAACATCATTATAATGTCCTTTATCAATACAAGCCTTAACTAATGAGGTAATTCTATCTGCAATAGATACTCCATCTTCATAGAAATTATCTTCCCAAAGCAAACAAGACATAGTTGCTCTTTTAAGTTCTTCCAATTCAGAAATGTGAGATGCTTTACCACCTTCATAAGTATAAACTGGTTCTTTTTTAATTGCTTTATTTGTTTTCATTTTCAACACTCCATAAGTTAAGGTTAATTTACAAATATGTTTATAACATATATTATATTTAAAGTCAATCATTTTTTTAAATAAAAAATACCCAAGAACATATGTTCTTGGGTTGCAAAATAAAATGATGAAGAACAAATAATTAGGTATTAATTACAGCAGGACTCGAACCTGCATTCCTTTGTTTTCAAGACAAATGTGTTTACCATTTCACTATGTAAACCTAATCAATCACTATCATCAAAATCTGTATAAGCAAAGAACATAACAAAAGATTATTTCATTTTTCGTTGCTCTACCAATGAGCTACAAATAATATTTTACAATTATTTGATTGGACTCGAACCAATTACCTACGGGTTACAAACCTATGTAAATCTTTTTCTCACTATTGCTAAAATTTTTATATGACAAAGAATAAGTATAAAGAATTTTATTGTGGATAATAATCAGTTATCTATGTAATTCTTTAAATCACTATTGTCAAAATTATTTAATTGGTAAAGTACGTACCAATAGATGCCATTAATGCTATAACAGTTTAAATGCTAATATCTATGTAAATCTATTTCTCACTATTACCATTTAAATAATTTCATCAATTTTATTTACAGAGATTGATGAAAACTCTATACTCATAATAACTTTTTCACATATGATATATTATAGTTATTAAAACGATTTAACGTTTATCCGTATTCGCTGTATACACAAAGTATCTTTAGCGGGAGAGTTTATTAAAAACGCTGTTCGAGAAGCTATATATTAAATAATATAAGAAGCGGAACAGCTTGTCAGCTCTTAAAAATTGGTGCCTTCGCCCCGACTTGAACGAGGAAATGGTCGATTACAAATCGACTGCTGTACCATTGAGCCACGAAGGCATAAATCTTATTTACGATTTGTTTTTATTTAATGGCGGAAGGTGAGGGACTCGAACCCCCAAAGCAGTTACGCCCAGCCGATTTCAAGTCGGTGTCTTCATCCAGCCAGTTACCTTCCATATAATAATATTTATAAAACATTTAAATAAAAATATCAATATGTAAAAAGCGAAAGAACATTTCATTAGATTATGTTTACAGTAGGAATCGAACCTACAATACTCAAATTAACAATTTGATGCTTTATCCAATTTAGCTATGTAAATCTAATAATTCACTATTCGCATTTTTTATTTAAATTGAAGAACATTGAAAAAGATTAGTGTTATTAATACCAAAAATTAATCTATGTAAATCTTTTTCTTACTATCAATTTAAATAAAAAGGCAGAGTTTTTAACAGAACGACTGCCACAAACTGTTATAATTTGTTGGTCGGACTCCTGACTACCGACAAGCCCCTCATATTCTCGCATTATTCAGTCACATTCACAAAGGTTAATTACTCCTTTGCTTATTGAATGGGGAGAATGTTTACTCCCAACCAGATACAGCCATCAGATTCTTCAACCACGATTTGTCTGGTTCTTACGTCACTCACAGTTAGCCAACTGTGGCTATTTCAACCTTATGCTCATATTACTCACAACTACCTTCAAAACTTTTCAGTTTATCATCTATATACTTTTATGGGCTGGCGACCCATTATTCAAGTAACAACAAATTATAATATATCAAAAGAAAGATTGGTTACTCTCATTGCCTTAAAAAGGCTTCCTATTGGTTAATAATACCAATTATTGAATGATTCTGATATATAACTCCATTCTAAATTATTAAAAACAAATATTATTTTTACAGATTTTTCATCCAACCTAATTCATCATTAGGAACAATATTATATATAACATAATAATTTTTATATGTCAAGTATTTTTTACAAAATAATTAAACAGCATATCTCCACATATCAGTTGTATCAATTTCTTTTTTCGTTAAAGTAATTTGATAACCACCACTATTATAGACATAGGTATTTTTATTTGTGGATATTAATGTTTCTAATGAAATAATGACATAATCAGTTGTTTTTTCATCATTATCTTCTTCATCATCGTCATCATCATCATTTATTGCTATATCACTAATAATTTTTCGTTCACTATCTTCATCATCAATATTTAATTCAGTTCCATAACGTTTAATCCAAACTGATTCTTCATCTGAAGATAAAGGATTCATCCATATTGTTTTTTCATAATTAATAATTTTTTGACCTTGTAAAGGTTTAACAGAAATACTATATCTTGTATATAATGATTGTGGAGTAACATTTAACATTTTAACAGCATCCAATGGAGTTTCATCATATCTGTTAACTTCTTCTACAATTGTTTGAAGAATATCAAATGTAAAATCTTTAATCATTTTTTTGATACTAAAAATTTGTGAAAGATATTTTTTATTAATTAATTTTTCTTCACAGTATTCTTCAATAGCTTTATCGTTAATACCTTTAAATTCTAATTTATAATAAACACGACCTGGTCTATTTTTCATTAAATCAGAAATATTATTATCATCATTACAAGTAAAAATAAATAATTTTTTTGTTTGAAATAAACCATCTAATAATGATAATAAACCATTTTGAGGATTATTATTATCATTTTTACTTGGTTGATAAATTTTTTCAAATTCATCAAAAATAATTACACAAGGTTCAGAAATTGTTTGTAATAATAATGACAATTTTGTTGGATTAAAAATTTCATTAATAACAATTGTTGAATAATTTTCATTTAACAACTTATACGAAATATATTTTGCTAAAAATGTTTTTCCTGACCCTTTTGCACCATTTAATAATACACCTGTATTCTTTGGTCTATCTCTAAATGTTGTAATAATTCTTTCAGATTGAAATTCACAATCTCCATAAATTTTTGCTGGCTTTGTAAAATTAACTGTTTTTTCTAAATATAATTCACCAGTCATAGGATTTTCTTTTACTAAATATGTACCTAATGGCAAATTTGGTTGAATATTAACTTCTTCATCACCAAATATTCTAACATTATTATTATTCACAATATAATTTGTCATTGATTATTTCCCACAAAAAAATTATTGGTAGCAGATACAAGAATTGAACTTGTAATTGCTGAATATGAGTCAGCCGTGATAAACCATTTCACTAATCTGCCATTAAAATGTAGAGTTACTTATATCGCCATTTACTCTACAAAAGTTTGCGGATAGCACGACTATTTAGTTTTACGAGGTATTTGAGCTATCTTCGTACCTACCTATTAAATGGTTGCGGGAGAGTGACTCGAACACCCGACCTCTTGGTTATGAGCCAAGTGAGCTACCCCTGCTCTATCCCGCTATATATAATAATCACTTAACAGATGATTTATGAGAATTATTAAAATTCACCGATTGATTTTAACATAGTCAAATCAATAAATTTTTCCTCTAACATTATTACCATACTTAATTTAAATGAACTTGTTAGCAAACATTTAAATTAATGGTTGTTGCAACCGCATTTCCTTTTGAAATGCCTTAAAGTCATCAGACCCTTTTATAATATAATAGTTTATGACCGCTAAATCATTCTTTTTATATTAATGGTTCACAATGTAATTCTTGCCAATTTCTCCGCTAACATTGATATTGTCTGAACCAAAACTTTTATAAAAATGGTTCTCCGAGAGGGAATCGAACCCCCAATCTTTCCGTTATGAGCGGACAGCTTTAACCGTTTAGCTATCGGAGAAAAATATGGTACTCCGACACGGACTCGAACCGTGCATTGAGAGATATAAGCTCCCTGGTTTAACCACATAGCCTATCGGAGCATTTATTTTTATCTCTTTTTCTTTTTCTGATTTACCATTTCTACTGGTTTTTCAGTTTTAACTTTTGTATTGCATTTTGGAGCTTTACCAACATTTTTAGAAATTCCATTAATTTTATATGGTCTTAACTTCCAAACTTGATTAATTTTCTTATTAAATTCGTGTTCTTTCTTTTTTAATTCTTTTTCTGCATCAGTTAAAACTTTCTTTTTCATTGGCATTTATAATACTCCCACAAATAAATTATTTTAAATTTGGTAGGCTCGCCCAGAATCGAACTGGGAATCTTTGCTTTATCAGAGCAACGCGTTAACCACTTCCACCACGAGCCTATTAAATAAACCATCTTATCGTAATGGTTTTGGGATAATCAGTCCAACGCAATATTTTAATGCGAAATATTGAAACCAAAGTTTCTGGATTACTTTAAACCAAAGTTTATCTCACCCCAAACTTTAAACTCGGACTGATAATTTTGATTTAAGGCATATCAGCACCTTATATAAAGAATAAATATATTCTTTAAATTCTTAATTGTCAAGAACTTTTTTTATTTTTTTAATTTTTAATGGCGGTGAGTAGAGGATTTGAACCTCTGGCAACCTTTCGGAAGCGACAGTTTAGCAAACTGCTGTATTAAACCTGACTCTACCAACTCACCATAAAATTGTTAAGATTAACGTACTTAACATTGTTTCCGTATTCACGAATAAAACTTTAAAATTTAATATCAGAGATTCTACAATCTTACCCATTATTAAATTAAGATGCTTTATTATACCTTATTGATTTCAGGTCTCTGGGAGTTCCAAAGCATATAAAAAAACAATCAATAAACCAATACTTTTTCACGATAGTATTCCTCAACGAGTTGTAATTACAACTATTAACATTTTTTTTTCGGAAAAGGGATAAAAATGTTAAAACCCAAGTTAAAAATTGGCTTCGGGAGCTGGATTTGAACCAACGTTATTGCAGTCAAAGTGCAATGTCCTACCACTAGACGACCCCGAAATTGGTACTCGGTGAGAGGTTTGAACTCCCGACCCTCGCTGTGTAAAAGCGATGTTCTTCCAGCTGAACTAACCGAGCATAAATGATGAAAAATGGAGTTGAACCATTGACTTCTTACTTCCTCTAACGGTAATACCTTTGTTTAATTTTCACTTTCAAATTAAAAGACCAGGTCTATTACTTTCAGATATGTACACCACCACACCGTTTCATCATAAAAATTTTATTAAATAATTTGCCACTTATTCCACAGTTTAAAAGGCTCTTTTACAAACTGTTCCATTATTTATGGTCTGACGTTTAACCTTTCCTTCACGATGTCAAGTTTCCTCAATATGAAACTTCAAGGATGCTGACTAAACATCACGGCAAAGGATGCTATATCTAACCCTAATAAGTGGGTGGAAGCGTCATTTCACTTTTCCCTGCTGGCAAATTATTTAATAAAATTATAACTGGCACACCCAACAGGACTCGAACCTGTAATAAAAGTTTAGAAGACTTTGGGTTTGTCCAATTAGCCTATGGGTGCATAATTATTTTTTTGGTGGGTGCAGAGGGCTTCGAACCCTCATCATACTGATTAAGAGTCAGTTTCTCTACCATTTAAGCTACACACCCATAACAATTAATATAAGGCTTTCCACCTTATTTGCTGGTTTGGCTATTCTCCGTTCGATAGCTGAACATTTAACCTATAATATCTTGTATTACAGAACCTTACGGACTATTATTTTCCACAGACGATAGATATATGTCTTAACCATACAGGCATTTGTTTTCTTGATTTTTTACCGAAAACTGCTAGGCATATATCTCAAAAAATTGGCGGTGTGTAAGGGGTTCGAACCCTTCTGAATCTCCTGCGTGACAGGCAGGCGAGAACACCCAGCTCTCCCACACACCATTATTCATCATATAATTCATAAAAATTATTCCATTTATTATGAAATTTTTTATTATATGCTTTACTAACATATTCAAATGATTTAAATAAATCATTAATATATAATATTTTATATTTTCTATTTATAATAGATTTCATTTTAATATCGACCAAATTATTATGATAACCTTTTATCTCTATAATTTCATCATTAACAATAAAATCAGGATGATATTTATGTTTTTTTCCATTATATTCATATTCAAATGTTTCTTCACATCTTTTAATATTAATATTATGGTCTAAACAATAAATTAAATAAGCTAACTCATAAGTTGAATCACAATAAATTCCTTTGTAATATCCGTGCTTACTTCTTCCTGCTCTTTTTCTATAACCACCACCTTGATGAGAATGATTTCTTTTTGCTAATTCTTTACCACATTCTGTACTACAAGTTTTTCTATGTTTAATATATCTTTCATATAAAATTATATTGTTACATATTGGACATAATAAAGGAGCTTTTTCATATTGTTGCTTAATATTAATATTTTTTAATAAAGAATTTTTTCCAATAATTCTTCCTTTTAATGTTTTAGAAACTTTTTCATTAATTTCTTGTCTTTTATTTTTTGTTGAATAACTTCTAGCACATTCTTTACAACAAAAATCTCCATTTGACCATTTGCTATATTTTTCTAAAAATTCTTTACCACAATTCTTACATATATACATTTTTTATTTCTTTCTTAATAAAAAATGGTAGGACTGACCCGACTTGAACGGGCAAGAATCCACCTTGAAAGGGTGGTGGCTCTACCAATTCGCCCACAGCCCCAATTATTGACATAATCTTGCAGTTACTAAACCATATAATTGTGTAATAGTTGAAGAAAGATTATCTAATTCAGAATTAATACCTCTTAATAAATTTAATTTTTCAATATTAATTAAAAATGTATTCATCATTCTTGCTAATTCTTGATACATTAAAATTATACTTTCAGAAGTTGCAGAAAATGATTTACCTTCATATTGTGCAGATAATGTAATTAAATTATCTAAATCATTAATATCTTTTCTTCCAACACCCATATAATATTGTTCAACAATTGTATCAACTTGGTCATCATCAATATCATCATAAATTCTATCAAATAATAAATGGTCTGACATAAAAGTTGAACCTGTTGTTTTCCAATGATATTTTTTAGCAGTATTTTTAATAGCTTTAAATAATGCTAATATGTCTATTAATCTCATCTTTAATACCTCATAAATTATATAAGATATTTATTTAATAAAAGGCTTAACGTACCTTTCTAAGAATTACCAATTCTACGTTATTGTTAACCGAGTACAATAAATAAACTGGATTTTCATTACGGTTAATGGTCAAAATCTTAAACCATATCATCAATATTAATTTTCATATCTTGGGTTATCTAGCTACCAAAATCCTATTAAATTAAATATTATGATTACTATTATAATTGGCTCTGGCGATAGGACTTGAACCTACAACCTTTCGGTTAACAGCCGATTGCTCCACCATTGAGCTACACCAGAATAAAATGCAATCCGTTTTAACGTTTTGTTTATCATTTGAAAGGTGAAACGGATAAACAGCCACCTACCCATCTTGATTTATGCAGTCTTGTATGCAAGCGTTGATAAAGGGTGTCATATCACGCACACAGATAATTATTAAATTATCAATCACTAATTCTTTGATTAGAGTCAGGAAATTTTGTTAAATACTTGTCATAATTGGGCATTAATTTCCAATACCAAATTATCAAAAAAGAAACTTGTTATTTTTCTTATATATTTTTAATGATTATTAGGATTCGAACCTATATTTCCCTCAACACGAACAGAGGGTGTCTTACCATTAGACGATACATTAAAGTATTTAACTACAATAATATAAATTGGTAGGTGCAGAGGGAATCGAACCCTCATCTACAGCTTAAAAGGCTGTTAGTCTAACCGTTGACTTATACACCCATAAAAATTCTCCATTTATAGCAACATTACTATTCTACCGTTATTACTACCACCCGACTTTTAATATCAATTTAATATTAAAAGTTTTTATTCAGGCAGGTCAGATTCGAACTGACATCTTTAATGTTTCTATAAGTGGAGAGATTAATCTCTCCAAAATTATCTTTATGTAACAACAATGAAAGGAACGAAAGACATCATAAAGATAATTTTAAAAATTTAAATATGCAGAATTTTTTAAAAACGATTATATTTGTTGAGGACTCATAATGAAGATTCAAAATAAATTGCCCTAATCGTGGTTATACCCTACGTCTACCGTAAGCCTAAGTAGTTCGGTTATAATCTGCTTTTATACCAATTGTTGATTCTATATTGCTCACGTATTTAATCAACTTATTTAATTTACTATAATTCAATTAAATCATTTTAAAAATTAATTTTTAGTTTCAGAAATTGTCTTATGTTATAAACTGCAATTCTTACTTACATCTTGAACCACGTGAAGGTAATTAATAAATCAGGATTCGTATCAATAGATGGAAGTTAAGTTGCTCCTGCCCTAATAGCTTAACTTCCAACTACCAAAACTTTTAAAATTTAAGTTTCTTTACGGAAACTTTGACTTCCTCAAATTCAATTAATTGGAATTCCATTCCTGCTCTTTCGCATTCTTTTTTAGCTTTATTAATTAAATCTTTAGCTTCTTCAAGAGTAATATCATAACGAATAATATCACTTTTAACACCAAAAAGAACCATATGAATATGAAATCCACATTTGTTTTCAATTTTACCTAATTCTAAATTTGAATTTGTATTTGCCATTTTATTTTTCTTTCATTAAAAAATGTTATCATCATTTGATAATGGTAATATAACACATAATTTTTTAATGTCAAGAACTTTTTTATAAAAAATTAAGAAGGAACATAACAATTGATTATCATTTAACGTTGCTCTACCAATGAGCTACCCACCGTTAAATGGTCGATGGGGAAAGAATCGAACTTTCTACACACGGATTTCCAGTCTATGTAAATCAATTTCTCACCATTCTTAAAAAATAAATTGGAGATTCGGGTGGGAGTCAAACCCACTAAACATCGCTTTGCAGGCGAGTACATTAATCGTTCTGTCACCGAACCATTAAAATTTGAAGTATCTTCTCGTAATACTTCGGGTTAGTCAATATCCACGACTATTTTTTCCATAGATGGAGAATATTTATAGTCTAGTCAAAATATTCAAAAAACTATACTCCTATTTTACGAAGCGGCTGACTTCGAATGCTTTGGACTATTGGTATGCATTAACCCAAGGTTTAAATGGCTTGAGTTCCTATGGAGCGACCATATTTTTTGCAACTACATTTAACTGAAATAAGTACTTGTGGTAATTCAGCACCATTTAGAAAAATTATTAACTATTTGATTTTATAAAATTATTTCTATATTCATCAACTTTATCTTGTATTTTATTTTTGAATCGTGAATGTATATAACAATGATGTGTTGGACATAAAGGAATTAAATTACTTATATCATTATTATTATGATTACCATCATAATGATGAACAGCAACTATATTTTCTTCGCCACATATACAACACTTATGAGGATGATGTCTAAAACAAATAGTTGAATAAGAATTTCTTCCTGAAAGATTAGAATTTTTATACATTCCATTATTTTCACCACTACGAAAATAAGTATTAGCACACGAATATGAGCAACATACCTTATTCTTACCTTTTTCCGTTGTTGTTGTAATAAATTCTTTACCACATACAGGGCAAATCTTTTTTATATGATATTTATTGAAATGATTTTCTTTAAAAATATTTATATTCAAACCAAGTTCTTTAATCATTGCATTAATATATTTCATAGATTTACCATTATTATGCATATTTAATTTACGACAAATTTCACCTTTACTTTCAGAAGTATTAAATATTTCTATAAATTTTTCATTTTCTATCTTTTCAAATCTATTAATCACGACTTAATAATCCTTAACTTGTTATTTATACAAGTATTTATTAAATATATGGTCGGGTAGGACGGATTTGAACCGCCAATTTTTCTTGCTCCCAAAGCAAGTGCCATACCAGATTAGGCGACTACCCGATATAAAATTGTAGAATTTATCGTATTCTACATAAGAACCATCTGCCCATAGCCGTCCAGTTCAACGCTTTTGGTAGAGACCCAAAAGACTTTTTCTGTAATACTTAACATAATGTTAAGCTAAAAACTGTAAATATGGTAGTTTATAGTTTTATTTGGTAACTACCACTCAAACGCCAAAACTTTGGTGTACACTTCCATAACATAGACATTTTCTATCCTACGACAGATTATTTCTTCTGTAAGAACCCTGTTGAAGTACAGTTGGGTTAAACTTTTTGTATTACTCACTAGTTTTTATACAAAACTTTTATTAAAAAATGGCTCCCCGTTAGGGACTCGAACCCCAAACCTATCGGTTAACAGCCGATTGCTCTAACCATTGAGCTAACGAGGAATAAAATTGGTGGACACAGGTGGGACTTGAACCCACGACATCCTGCGTGCAAAGCAGGCGTTCTCCCAGCTGAACTACTGGCCCATTTATAAATGACTATACCTATCTTTTCGAATATAGTCTATGGAATTTAAACTCCGTTCATTTCATATTATTTTCACTTTCGTCTATATCGCTAATAGCATACTAATAATATTACTTTTATGAGTTCCATATTTTTAAAATTGGTGGACACAGGTGGCTTCGCTCCACCGACACCCAGATTTTCAGTCTGGTGCTCTACTGGACTGAGCTATATGTCCAATATATTATTTAATTAGTTAAAGTTTATTAGTTAAATAATATGAAAGAATTTTCACTTCTTTCATAGATTATTTTATATATTAACTAAATATATATTTCATCAAATTAACTAATTAAATAATATATTTTAAATGGTGGGCAGGGTGTGATTCGAACACACTCACCCCGAAGGGATTTGATTTACAGTCAAAGGCGACTCTCCAACTTCGCAGCCTGCCCATTAAATATTGAAAGGTTTTCTTATTTTATCATTTTCGTATGATTCGGGACTCGCTAACCTTTCCAACATCACCCATAACGGACAATTATATTTCAAATTGTCGCCCCGATATTCTATCTTTCAAGAGTCGAGACATAATTTAAATTATTCAATCAATGTTTTTAATTTTCGGAAACATAAAAAGGAGGTATTTCACGGATATATTTAATATTTTTCTTTTAATTGAATAATTTATATAAATTGTTAATCCGAAGCATTTTTCCAGTCTCCGATACTGCCATCGTTATACAACAAAGTTCTCATCTTTTCAGATATTAACAATTTATATAAATTGAGAGGTTTTTGCTATCTCTCTCAAACCGTTCTCCATATCCGCTGTTACACTATATGGTCGTCAGGTTATCCCTTGGTGATTTAGATTATTTAAAGTTTATCAAGGAGCAAGGTCTCCATTTTTTCTTTTATAACAAGAACTTTCGTTCTTATGTGTTCTTTATAAACTATTTAATTTTGTTTGTCAAGAACTTTTTTTAAATATTTTTGAAAGATTTTTTTCAACTTATGTTTTCAATTTCTTTCAATATTTGTTCTTATACATCATTTATTTTTTAATGTCAAGAACTTTTTTTAATTATTTTTATTAAAAGAAAAAGCTCTAAAGATTTTCTTTTTAGAGCTTATTTTGTATCTATTTTTATATCTATGTATAGTTACATATAAGCCCTTTTGCTTGCAGGTTTAATCGCAAACATTTGATAATCTCTTGAATTATTTTCCACATTACTGTGTATCACTTTTTTCCTTTTCAATATCTATCTTATAAACTTATTTATTTTAATTGTCAAGAATTTTTTTCTTTTTCATAAAATATTTATTTGTTCATAAGATATTTATAATAATAAATTAAAAATTTTAAAAATATTTTATAATATCTCTATTAAAAATATTGTAAAATACTTTTATAACCGTCAGAGCGTTGCTTTTATACACCATCAAAAATTTTTCATTGTACTTCTTACTAAATTTCTTCAATGAAGTATCTCACCTCATTTCCTCTCTGTACTTACATATATAATATAAATAATTTTACTTGTCAAGAACTTTTTTTGGAGTTAAACAAAAAATTCTAAAATGTTTTTTCTTTCCAATTTTAACATCAAAAAAATCATCTATTGTTAAATCAACTGTACAATTTATATCTTTTGGTTTTTGTTCACATTCCCAACCTTCATCAATTGTAATACCATTTTGTTCTATTAAACGTTTTACTTGACTTTTAGATTCAATAATTTTTAATTCAGTTAAAATATCAATTATTTTAGGATTATCTGTTTCAATTTTTAAAAATTTACAGCAACCATTTTTTTCATTTGCTTGAATACGATTGATAGGAGCAGTATTATTAAAAAAATCTTCACTTTCTATTATCATTTATTCTTCAACCTTTACATCATAGAACCCAATGATTTTTACAGGTTCTCCATCATTATCAAAGCAACAATCAGTAACATAAGACTGCTTTTCATCATTCCAACAGAATCCAAAATGGCTCATTTCACCCCATTCATACGCTCTAAAATGACCATTTTCATCAACATTTACGTTTCTAAAATACTTAAACTCAATATAACTACCGTTATCAATGATTAAGGTGACTTTTTCTAAGTATTTTCCTGCATACTGTGATGAATCAGTTTCATACAATTTTTTATCAAGAATGATTGTTTCAATCGCATTCTCATATGCGTGTTTTATAGTGTAATAACGTTCAATCTGTTCATCAATATGAGCAATTTCTTGTCTCAATCTTTCAATAGCCTGATTGTTAATCATTTTATTACATCCTTGTTAAAAATTGTAATCATAAAAATAACGGCAAACATCTTCCATTTCACCAAATTTTGTAAAAGTTGTTCGTAATTGACCATTCTTCTTAACTTTTAAAACGTTAACGCTGAATTCATCAACTTCAATTACTTCATTATCTTCAATTTTAGATTTTAAATCTTCCAAATCAACAAATCTTTTATCAAGAGAATAACCAACCTTGTTCTTTTTATACCAAGCACCATCTTTTTTACGGTAAACTTTGAAAGGTTTAGCACCTTCAACTTCAACAACAGGAGCATTTTGAAATGCTTCATAATTATTCACACAATGAGCAGCAAATCCACCTTTAACAAATTCCAAATTTTGAGGTTCTTTTTCAACAGCTATTACGGTTGCTTCACCTTTAACTTCATCAAGTTCAATTACTTTCCAAGATTGAACATCTGTATAAAGTTTTTTATTAAAATATTTTTCCATTGTTTTAACCTTTCATTATTTGTTGTTGATAAAGTTAATATAACATAGAAAAATTACTTGTCAAGAGAAAAATTTAACAATTATAATAAACTTTCATAAATTTACCATTTGGTAATGGATAATATATATAGCCAGCATAATCATCACCAGAATAACCACCATTAACCTGCTGGTCAACATATTCATATGTGATAAATTTATATTCATCAGGTGTTTCTTCTAAAAATAAATCATTATATTCTTGTTTATCACCTACTGGGTTATCAACAATTTCATATAATTCTTCTATTGGAAGTTCTTCAACTCCCAAAAATTTTGGACAACCATATTCATCTTTTTCTGTATCACTAAAAATTTCTCGTTCATTCCAATGTCCAAATTGTCCACCAACATCTTTCATATGTTGTTCAGCTAACCATAAAAATAAGTTATTTAAAAATTCTTTATCCATTAGTTATTCTTTCCTTTGCAATATCAAAATAATGTTTATCTAACTCAATACCTATAAAATTTCTATTAGTATTTTTACAAGCAATACCACACGAACCTGCCCCCATACAACTATCTAAAACTGTTTCACCTTCATTTGTATAAGTTTTAATAAGCCATTCTAAGCATTCAATAGATTTTTCTGTTCTATGTTTAGCAATACTTGGATGAGGTTTAATAAATTTTAAAATACTTGTTGGATATTTTTCTGTTGAACCTTTACGTTCATCGTCAACTACTTTATAATAACCATAATTTTGATTTACTGTTTTTTTTGTTTTATAAGCAGTTCCTTTATCGTGAGATGGTTTTCCTTGAATAAATTGAGGGTTATATGTTGGCAATTTTTTATAAAAAATTGCAATTTGTTCGTGTTGTCTTAAAGGCATTCTTTTAGCATTTAAAAAACCACTTGTTAAAACTTTATTCCAAATTAAATCATATCTAAATAATTTACGATTTGAATTTACTAAATCAACATAAAAAATTCCTTGACCAAATAATGCAATACATCCATTATCTTTAATTATTCTTTCATATTCTTTCCACAATGGTTCAAAAGGAATTTTAATATCTGATTTATTTTGTGTAACTTCATAAGGTAAATCAGAACAAATCATATCAATTGATTTACTTTCAATTGTTGGTAATATTTTTAAACAATCATCATTATATAAAATCATTATTTTAAAAATTCCTTTATATCTAAATTATATTTTATTGAATCAACTAAATGTATTTTTAATAGATATAATAAGTATGAAGCACAAGATGAGCCACGACCAACTCCAATTATCCAATCATTTTCTATAATTTTATCGGAAAAAAAGATACAAAATCTTAAAAATTTTTCAAATCCTTTTTCTTTATAAAGTTCTAATTCTTCTTTAACTCGTTGTCGTTCAATATCTGTTTGACAAAGATTTAAAAAATATTCTTCTAAATTAATATTATCATATCTATCGGGATAAAACCAAAAATTTTTTCTTTCTTCCACACTTAATAATTTTTCTGGTAATGTATATTGTATATCATCAAAATTTTCATAAGAAAATTTATTAAATAATAAAACATCTTCATTATTATATGGAAATAAGATTTCAGATGGTATTTCTCCATTATATAATAATTCTATTAATGCATCTACACAATAGACAACATTACCATCATTATCAATAACTCTATTTCCTAAATTAATTACTTTATTTTCTGTCATTCATTTTCTTAAAAAAGTTTTCTTCTTCTAATTCTTCAATTTCATCCATATCTAATGTTCCCAATGCAATTCTTACATCAATTTCATTAGTATAATATTCAAGTATCATATTCATTGAATTTAAAATATCAGATGAAACTATATTTTTTTTAACAGAAGATAATTGTTCTTCTAATTCTTGTCTTTTATTAATAAGCTCAATATTAGATAAATTTTTCAATTTATCTGCTTCAAAGAAAATCATTGTCATTTTATTCTCCTAAATTAATTGAAATTCTGGTGAATATTCTTGATTATGATTGTAAAATTGTATTGAGAAAATGTCAATATTTTTATTATAAATAGGTTCAAATGTTACTTCAAAAAATACAAATTTTTTACCAGTCCAATATTTTCCATCACGTTCTTGTTGATTTAAATTAGATAATGATACAACATTTGTATTTGGTATTGAATAAAATAAATCAAGTGTTGGATAATATCTATTTTTCCATTCAATTAAAGATTCATTTTCTTTATCAAAAAAATAGATATATGGCTTTGAATTTATATCTCTAACATCATAATCTAAAATATAAGGTAAAACTATTTCTTCACCATAACCAACCGATTCATTTAATTCTGGTTTATACATCCAAGGAGTATCAATATAACTAATAAAATGAACAACACCATTTTGAATAATGAATTCACTTCCTTTATTCCAATCTAATTCAAAAATAATATTTTCTTCTAATTTATTAGTACCTTTTTCATAAACCAAATAATTTAAATAATCAACATCTGTGTTATTAAATTGTTGCCATACTCTAACTAATTGATAATTTGTACCATTAATAAACCCTTCAACTTGAATTGGTGTTTTTGTTGGGTCAGTTTCCAATACAGCATATACATCTAAATAAACTTCTTCCCCATTAAATTCTGTATAATAAGTTTTTCGTTCATTATCCCATTTAATTATAAATTTTTTAGATGTATCAATTCCATTTATAATAACTTGTGTTGCTACATCATAAACAACATTTAAATTATTATTCTTTTCAACAAAAATTTGAGTATTTAAAGCATCTCTAATACCTGTTACTGATGCAGGTACAATATTTAAAGAACTATCAGGAATAAAATACCATCTTCTTGTTCTTTCATCTTGTAATACTTCAATATTTTCTTTTGTATCTGATAAAACTGTTTGTGTTTCAATATTTAATAATTGATTATCAGCAGCTTGTGTTACATAAATTTTATTTTCATTATTTAAAATATAAAGATATTCAATTAATTCATTTTGAAAAGTTTTTTGTTCTTTAAAAATAGGTGTTCCAAAAGGTACAATTTTTAAAGTTTCTATTTCATAATACATTGAATCATTTAAAAATTCTATATAAATTTTTTCATTAAAAGAATTAATATAATATTTTTTACCATCTATCCAATCATTACCTAATGTTGAATTAGGTTGAATTGGAGTATTTCCATATTCAGTAACCCAACCAGTTGGTGAAGTTTCTGATTGTTTAATAAAAGTTTTATTTCCATTTATATGATAAGTGTTTGAATCACTATTAACTTCTTGTAATTCTTTATAATAAACTGAATATATATTATTAAAATCTTGTTTAACAGTTCGTTTCCAATGATAAGAATCTGTTGAATTAAAATTTAATATATGTTTTAATAAAATTTTATCAAAGCAATTTAATGTACAAATATCTAAACGAGGTTTTGTATTAATATCATATTTGCTATTTAATGGTTGATAAGCAGTTTCTGTGTCAAAAGAGTTTTTCATTTCATTATATTCAACCATATATTCATTATTAATATAATAAAAACATTTTAATGCATTTTGACCTAACCCTTTAATAACATTAATTGTAAATTCTTTTTGAATAACATTTGAACCATTAGATGCTTCAACAATAAAAGAGTAAGGTTTAATTTCTTGATATTCCAGAACCCCATTTATTGAACCAGTTGATAAAAATGATAAACCCGCTGGTAAATTTCCACTAACAATAGTATAATTTACTGTTTTTTTAGAATTAGTTTCTAATTGAATATATACATTATTTCCAATAGCAATATTCCCTAATAAAGATTCAGAAACCCATTCAATTTTATTATTTTCTGAAATTACATTCGTATTAATATAAAAATCACGAGAAACTGTATAATCTCCATTAGTTACATTAATAGTAAAATTCCAAGTATCCGTATAACGAGTTGATAAGCGACCTGTAATTTTACCTGTATTTTCATCTAAAGATAAACCAGGTGGTAAATTATCATTACCTGATGTTGATAAAGTATAAGTTATTGGTAAACCATTTGGGTCATACGCTTTAACAAATAAATTAGAAGATTCATCATATTCTAAAACACCTAAAAAACCTGCTTCAGTAATCCAGATAGGTTCATTTAATGATGATAATTTAACAACTTTTATACTAAAATCTTTTGTTAAGATAATATTATCATCACGGCGAACACCAATTGTAAAATAAAATGTTTTTTCTTTATCTTGTTCATCAACTATTCCATAAATTAATCCAGATTTATTAATTAATAAACTTGGTGGCATTTCGCCAGATATTTTAAAAAATTCTTCATTTCCTTGAGCATTTAATAATTTCATTTGTAGTGAAACGTAAGATGTTTCTGAATATTCAAAATATGTTTCTGGCATATCCCAGTCGGTTTGTTTATTTAAAATAGTTATTCCAAACCATCTGTCTGAATGTTCATCTTCATTTTCAGCTCTTAATGTAAAATAATAAGTTGTTTCTTCATTAACAATTGGCAATTTACCAGTTGTACTTATTAATTGATACTTTCCTGGTTCAACATAAACTAAATCCATATTTAATGGATATTCTCCTGCTATTTTTTTGATTATTGAAGTTGTTGGTTCAACCTGTATAAAAATATTATTAACAGGTGCTTCTTCATAATCTTTTAATAAAATTCCTTGTGCAGTTATCCAATTAATTGCCATTTAATATCCTAATTATAATTTACTTAAATTAATTAAATTTTGAATTTCTTTTTCCATATCTGAATCAATTTCTTGTGATTGGTTTGAACAATCTTCATCATTTAAATTAATAATTGTTGAATTATCATCTAAACCTTGTTCCCAAGAAAATGTTGGAACTAAAGGTTTCATTTCATCATATGATTTTTTTACTGTATTAACAGCATCTGACATATCATATTCTGAAAAACAACCTGCTTTCATTGGTTCTACTAAATCATTTAATTCAGATGTATTTGATAATTCAACACCATCAATTAAACAATCATAAACATCAATTGTTAGCGGATTGATTCCATCATTAAATGCAATTAATTTTTCCATAACTTTATGTAATTCAACATCATCTTTAGCATCTTCGTGACACCATTCCATTATTCTCATTAAAAGAGGAAAAGAGATAACTATTTTTTTATCAGATTTATCTGACATAATTGAATTATTTGATGATTGTATTGGTTCTGATGACCCATATTGAGTAACAATTTCTTCAAACATTATTATATTCTCCTATTAATATAATAATATTTATTCCTTTGGATTTGCTTTATAAAGTTTGTTTGTATTTATTAAATACAAACAAAGGGGATAAATGATGGCAGATACAAGTAAATTACCTATTTCACGTGTTGATGAATTAATTGATAAATTAAATGAAATTAATAACAATTTTAATATTATTAATAATAAATTAGATTCAATGAAATATGTTATTGAATCAGGTTCTAATGAAAATAATACTCAATGGTATCGTAAATGGAATGATGGTTGGATTGAGCAAGGTGGAATATATAATTATGGTTCATTTATTAAAGATTTAGGTGGGGCTAATATTAATTTTTTAATTAATTTTTCAAATGTCAATTATCAAATATTTGCTACATCTTTTAGAACAGATAGAGATAATGAAGGTAATGGTTTATGTACAGCAATGATGGGATTTTATTCATTTAAAAATGATAGTGTTAAAATTCGTTGGTATATTAATAGCACTTATAATGAATCAATCCAAATGGCTAACTGGTATGCTTGTGGATATTAAAAAGAGAGGATTAATCCTCTCTTTTTTAAGCATTAGTTGAGCCTAAACCACCAACTCTTACACCTTCTGATTCATCATCATAAGTAATTCCATATGGCAAGAAAATACCTTGACAAAATGCTTTTCCTGCATCTAAATAAAAATCTTTATCACCATCATTTTGAATTTTTACCCAAATATGACCTTCATTATTTTCATTATTATAATAATCTTCATCAATAACTCCAATAGAGTTACCCAATCTTAATGAATATTTAAAACCAAGTCCTGATTTTGGAAAAATACCAAGAAACCAACCATTATCAACTTTACATTTTAATCCTGTTGGAACTTTCATAGATTCACCAACTTTTAAATCAATATCAAATGGAGTTACAATATCATAACCTGCTGAACCTTTTGTTGCTCTTGTTGGAATTTTAATGATTTCATTAAGCATTTTATCATCTAATGAAAGATAATCTTTATGCCATTGTTTTAAACTAATTTTTTCAAATTTACCAACTCTAATTGTCATATATATTTCTCCTTATAAAAAATAAACCTATTAAATTAATAATAGGTTTATTTTTATATAATTTCAATATTTTTTTATTTTTTTCTTGATTTAGATTTAGCTGATGCAAAAACTTCAGGATAACATTCAGTAACAGTTTTATCTTTATTAAATGCACCTGCAAAAACGCCATCTGTTTCTGTTAAATCATATTGATATGCTAATGCTTCACCATCAAATGTTTCAATAATATTTCTAACAATTTTTCTTGCATATTTTGTTGATGAATCTGCTAATTTAGTAATTGTAATATAAGCAGTTCCAGCTACTGTTGCATCAGTTTTGTCAACTAACATAACAATACCTTGACGATTTTCATCAGCAGAAGCAGAAACTAAATATTTATTAAAACCTGTTTGTTTAATAATTTTACAATCTTCAATTGCTCCACCACCTAATGTATATTCTGTCCAATAAGTAATTAATGTATATGCATCCCAATTAGCAGAATCAGCAGAAAAATCATCAGTTGATGTATGTTCAGTTTTACAAATATAATTTGAACCAGCATTAGAAACTTTATCACCAACGTGATATAATATTGATGCTTTCCAAGCAGCAGGGGTAGCTTCAACAGCTAAAAATGATGATTGTGAATTTGCTGTTTTACAAACATAATATTTTGAACCATTTTTAACTTTATCCCCAACATTATATTGAGTATTAGCAACCCAAGCAGATGGTTCAGCATCTTGTTCTAAAAATGCGTGAATTTTAACTTTTTCAAAATTTTCTGTTTCAGCATCGAATCTTTTTTCGGCATTAAAAAATCCAAAACCAGCAAGAGGTCTTCCCATAAAATTCTCCTTAAATAAATTATACAGATAACAATTTATTTTATTATCTTTAAATATTTATTTAACTTAATCATATTTTCCAGCTTTGTAAACAGTATCTGCTCTGGAACTTATTACTTTTGCAATTCGTGTTAATACTTTTACAACATTTTCAACATAAGTCATATGTTCATCGCTTTCTTTAGAAGAAACTTGATGGGTTTGAGAATAATTTCTAATATGAGAATCCATACGTTGAATACATTCATTTAATGTTTTTATTGTTGCATTAATAATGCTTAAATATGCTTGTTCTTTATTCATTAAAATATCCTTTTTAGTTATTTACTATCTTTCTTTTATTGATAATAAAGGAATATTCATATTTAATAATTGATGCCCTGCAATCATTTTGAAATATTCATCATTCTCTAATATAGTTTGTTGAGGGATAATTTTAATATTCAAATTTTCTTGAATATAAGAAATATAAGAATCTGTTTTTAATCTTGATTGAAATAATTTTTCATTTACATCTTCAGGTATTAATACTTCTAAATCATTTTTTGCATATAAAGGTTTCATATTTTTAACAAAACTTAAAGCTCGTTTAATTCCATATGTATGTGCTTCAATATTATCAGTATTTTGTATTTTAAATCCTTCTTGTAAATAAATATCATTTTTATCACTTAATAAAACAATACCAACATCACTATGATTATAATGTGTTTTAACTTTTGTATAAACTTTCATAATTCCTCACAATTAAATTTGAATATCATCTAAACCTGCACATTGTAATTTTGTTAAATTACTTAATTGCCAATTTTTTGTTTCAAATCCTTTAGATAAAGAAATAAATTTATTTCTAACCAATGCAATTTCATTAATAATTGTTTGCATTGCTAATACTTTATCATCACTATCAACATACTGTTTTATATCAGTTGATGTTAATTGTCTTTTTGAATGTTCCTGAAGTTGTCTGTAAATAGAACCTCTTAAACCATTTAATTTATTTGTAAAATAAGCTAAAATTGCTTCTAATTCTTGTAATTGAGAAAATCTAATTTCAAATAATGATGGCAATTCTGCAATACATCTATTTAATTTTCCTTTAATTTTAATTTCTTCACGAGCAATTTCATATTCTTCATTAAAATGATTTAATACATCTTCTAATTTAGTTTCATCTTTTTTAATTAATTTAAAATATTCCATTTTTACCAATCTTCCTCTGGTTCATCATATTCATCTAATAAATCTTCACGATGTTTTTCAATTAATTTTGATAAAAATTCATCGTCTTCTTCTTGAGCTGTATCTTTAATTAATCCAACATCTCCATCATTATTATAAACATATTCAAGCATAGCTAATGCTGCTTCTTCTCTATCTTTAATTTGAATGAATTCTTTTAAAATATTCCAAATATAATATATATCTTCGTCTCTCATAAAAAATCTCCTATAATAAACACATAATAATTTATCATCACTTTAAATAAAAATCAAAAATAATTATCTTTGATATTTCCGAATTTTTGAAGCCCGTTCTTTCCATTGTTCATATACGCTTGGTTTTTTAGTATATTCATCCCACCAAGATTTTAATTCATTTTCACAATCATATTCATAATCAGCTTCTCTAATCATTCTTTCACATTTTTCTAAAATAAATTTTATAGCATTAATTCCCATTAATTTCTCCTTTATTTAATGTTAAATGATAATATATCAGAAAAAATATATTGTCAACAAAAAAGGTGGGTTATAACCCACCTTTATTTTACTGAATCATTTTAGCATTTTTAATTTTAGAAGTAATTTCCATCATTTGATTCAAACCAACCGCATCCCAAGGATTAGCTTTTCCATCTGAACCACCACTAATAACCATTGTATCAGGGAATTTAACATTTGCTAACTGTTGAGCAACACCGATGGCAGTTTCTTTTTCAATAGTTGCTTTTTCAAGTGGAGTTAAACCAGCAGCAACTTTTTGTTTTGCAACTTCTGCTTCTGCTTTACCTTTTTCAGCAATCTTTTGAGCTTCATATTTTGCTTGTTCAGCTTCTAATTTTGCAACTTCTGCTTTCTTTTGAGCTTCAACAACAGCGGTAATTTTTGCAACTTCTGCTTGGGCTTTAGCTTCAGCAATTTTTGCTTTACCTTGTTCTTCAGCTGTAATAGCATCCTGCTTTGCTTTTTCGGCATTTGCCATAGCTACAACTTTATTTTGTTCAGCGTCTTTCTTACGGGCAATCAAATCATCAATTTTTGCGTCATATTTGAAGTCATTAACAACAAATTGAAGAATTTCAATGCCGTAATGTTTAAGTAAAGAAGGTTTTTGGATAACAGGATTACCATTTTCATCATAAACTACACGAATTTCCTTTTTCTTAAATTTTGTTCCATCAGTATCAACAACTTCAACAGTTTTTGTAGATGTTTTAAAAATACCTTCTTTTAATTGTTGCATAGCTAAATCTGAAAAGACAGCACGACCAGAAGCATAAGAATCTTCAGCTACCATATATGTTGCAGTATTAGATAGAGCTTCACTTACATTACGAACAATTAAATCTCTTTCAACATTCGCATAATTTCCATAATCTCTATGTAATTCTTTTTGTTTTTCAGGATTTGAAGGCATCTTAAATTTAACAGTACCAATAACTTGTGCAACTGAACCATCATTAAAACGAACTTCTAATTTCTGTTTTTCAAAATCAATATCTTCAGATACTGGATAAGTGGTAATTGAACCAAAACCTTGCCAATATAAACCAGCATCATTTCTTACTGAAATTGTTCCAGACATTGCTGCTTGTTTAATTTGATAATTACCAAAAGTGTTTGTTTCAAATAAAGAAGCAGAACAAAAAATTGCAACTACTGCTCCAATAATTCCAAAAATTCCCACAAATTGTTTAATCATTATTTTTTCCCTTTCATAAATTTTTCAATAACATTTTTTTCTTTTTCAAATTCTGGATATTTTGATACAAAATCTTCATATTCTTTATACATATCCATAAATTTTTTATTTTCAAGTAACTTCTGATTAAAATTTTCTTTAGTTACCCAATTTTTATAACGACAGATACCAAAACTAACGATACCTATTGTCAAAAGAACACAAAAAATACTAAATGGCATTATTAATTTCCTTTAAAAATAAACTCATCAAATTGCTTTGATGAGTATAAGATATATTAGAAAAAAATATTTGTCAAGAACTTTTTTATTCTTTATTACCTTCTTCTGTAACTAATAAAGTTGAAGAAGTGGCATTTACATAATCTTTCATAATCATATCATAATCTTCATTGGTAATATCTTTACGATATTTTTTGAAAATTTGTTCACCTGTATGTAGTGAATAATATGCAACCCAAGAACCTTCTTTTGAAAGAATATATTTTCCTTTAAACATTAATTGTTCAGCAAATAATTCAAATAATCCTGAATATGGGTCCATACCACTATCCCAAGGGATATTAAATTTTACATCTTGAAATGGTTGTGTATATCTTGTTTTTCTAACAGTCGCTCTTACTTTAATACCTTTAACATCAGTAGTTTTTTTACCATCTTCATCTTCTTTTAATTTATTTTTTGACATTGCTATAACAATAGATGGTGTGAACTCAAGACCTTTACCACCTGCAATAACAGCATCAGGATTAAATAAATCTTGTGATGCATAAGTATGTTGAGTACATAACATACCAATTGGTTCTGCTCCACAAGAAGCCATAAAATTACGACAAATTGAATAGATTTGTTTTTGTTTACGACCTAAATCGCCTTTCATATCTCCATCTTCAAATTGCTTTTGTTCAGTTGGTGTAATTGCCATACCTAATGAATCAATAATAATTAGAACTTTAGGTCTTTCATTATATGGCATATCTGAATATTCTTTTTTATATCCTTCAATAAAATCAGACATAATACCTGCAATTTTATCTAAAATAGATGCACGATAATATAAACAATATCCATCTGGGTCAAAATTAAATGCTTCAACCCAATCTCTATCTAAAGCATTTTCTGTATCTATAATTAAAGGTAATACATTATTATCTTGACACCATTTAGCAATATTACCAATAGCAATATATGATTTACCTGTTCCAGAATCACCAGCTAATAATGTCATTTTACCTTCAAGCGGAAATCCTTTATAAAAATCACCAGAAACTCTAAAATTTAAAGCATAGTTTCCTGTATGTATCCAAGTATCTGGATTACTAAAACCTGCTGAAATACCATCAACATTTTTTAATGCACTTTTTTGAAATTTACTAATATCAATTGGTCTCATATAATATTCTCCTTAGTTAATAATTAAATTATAATTTATTTCGGGAAAATAAAACAATATTATTTTCCCCGACTTATTAATTTTGATTAGTTATTTGTTTGAATATTATATTTTCCTAAAATACTATTAATAACATCTTTTGGATTTTCACCACTTACTGCTTCAGTATGTTGAGAAATAATTTGTGGAGCAGTCATAGTTGGTTGCTGAACAACAGTTTGTTGAACAATAGGTTGTTGAACTGTTGTACTAACAGTTTCTTGAACAAATTGTTGTACTTGACTTGTAGGTATTTCTCTTGCTTGAGTAGTAGCATTAGTATTTGATTTTAAATCTTTAATATTACCATCTGCATCAAAAAATACATTATTTGGTTTAAAAAATTTACTCCATTTTACAACATCATAAGGTTCAGAATTATATGATGCTTCAAACATTTCCATCATAACATTTTCTTCTTCAGCAGTTGGTCTTTTAAAAATAAAATTCTTTAATACAAATGGTTTATTAATTTCTAATGCAGTTTTTTCATCATTAGTTAATGAAGAATTTGCTCTTGCCCATTGAGAAATTGAATAATCTTTAAACTCTTTATTACCAGATTTTTTACTTGTAACTGATAAAATAAAATCTAAACCGTTTTCAGGGTCAGTTGGCATACAATTAATACCCATTTGTGGATTTAAGAAAGTCTTAATAGCATTAAATAAATCTTCGCCAATATAAAAACGATAAAGTTTATTTGGTTCTAATGCTTTATTATTTTCATATCCACTTCTTACAAAACCTTGAAATACATAAGATTTTCTTCTAGCAAATTTATAATATAATGCTTTTTCTTCATCAGTTTCACCCCAAAATCCTTTAATTCTTTTTTGAATAACATCATCTTCAGATTTATATAGATAATCTTCTGGTAAATCACTATAAATTACTTCATCATATTTTAAATTAAATGCTGGAACATCTACGAAACATCTATTATATATTACTTGACCATTAGCTTGCTTTACTGATGGAAATTCAAATGTTCTTGTTCTACGTTCACGCCAAAACACATCATTATCTTCACCATCATTAATAAAACGAATGGTTACGGTATCACCTGCTTTTAATGTATTAAATGGGAAAATTGTACCACCAAGAGTTGATGTATTAGATTCTGCTTTTGCAACTTTAGCGTTAATTTTTTTTCTTAATTCTTCAATTGTATTCATTTTTCTCTCCTAAATGCTTGTCTATTTGCTTGTCTATTGTGCGTTTCTAAAAAAATTCTATTAGCTTTTCTAAATGCTTGTCTGTAAAAATTCTATTAGCTTTTCTAAATCCCCACAATACGTATTTATCAAGGATTTTCTTGATATTTGAATAATATCACAAACATTAAGAGGTATGCAAAAATAAAAAATGATTCTTTTTAAAAGAATCATTTTTTCATATTAAAAAAACATTTCAGCTTTTCGTTGTCTCATTTTTTCACGAGCAATTGCTTCTTTCTTTTTACGTCTTTTCTTTTCAGAATTTGATTCAAAAAATCTTTTCATCTTTAATTCTTTTAATAAAGGTGCAGTTTCGTGACGTAATCTATTTAATGCTTTTGTAATATCATTATCTATAACATAAATGACATTTCCAGATTTTTTTGGATTATATGTTTTCATTTTCCCTCACTAATTATAATTTATTTAATTTTGTTAATACTTTTTTATCATTTTTAAAATAATCTCTTAAATAATCTAATACTAACGGATTATCTAAAATATATTTTTTAAATGAGTTTGTTCCAATGATACTATCATTATCATTAATGGAGTTTATCAAATTATCAAGTTGTTCGTCAATATTATTAACTTCAATTTTATTAGATTTATTTTGAACTTCTTTTAAATTTTCTTCAATTGTTGTCAATTTATCAATAAGTGTATTATCTTTTAAATTATTTTGTAATTTAATAAATTCTTCATTTAATTTATTAATAGTTATTTTACTATTTTCATTTACAACCTTTTTTAATGAATCAATTTGATAATCTGAATCTTGCTTTATTGCATTAAAAACAGGTGAAAAATCAATATCTTGATTATTATTAATTTTTTCTATTGGCTTCATATCCAAGAGTTGATTAAGTTTTGTTTCAATTTTATTTAATTCATTTGTATCATAATTTATTTGATTATTATTTATAATTTTAATTTCATCATCTAATTTTGAAATCCAATCAGAAGTAATCATTAAATACATTGCTAATGTATCAAATACCGTCATTATCATTACAATAAAAATTATTATGGCTGTATCATTATCAACATTAAATAATTTTGCATAATATTTTAAATGGGCTAATGTTGGAGCTTTTTGTTCAGCCGTTAATTGTAAATTTAATATTTCTTGATTTAATTTTGTAATTTCATTTTGTTTTTGTCTATTATCATCATATAATTTATCTGTAATTTTTTGCTGTTCTTTTTGTAAATTAACAGCTTTTGTTACATAACCCATTTCTGTATATTTGTCTAATGCTTTGTTATTAAATTGATTTAATTGTTGATTATTAATTAAAATAGCATCATTTAAAATTTTAATTTCAGTTTGTTTTTGTTTTATTTCCATTTCAATAGGAATAATTTCTTGGGTTCGTTGAGAATGAGCATTAGACATAAAACCAAAAATACCCATTGCAGATAAAGTAATGGCAACTAATAACATACAGACACCAGGAATTTTTTGATATAATTTCATTTTATCCCAATAATGGTGTAAATCATAAATTAAAACAACACGACCCAATTCAATAACTGATGCAATAAACATTGTTACTGATGCAGCTGAAATAAAAACATTTCCCATACCTACAACTGTACAATATCCAGAAACTATTGAAATTAGCAATGAAACAATCATTGTTATTAAAGCTGACCATTTAATTTTTTTCATTTATTTTTCTCCAATAAAAAAACACTTATGAAATATAACATAAGTGTTTTTATTTATACAATTTAAATTTTTATTATGCAATTACACCACGAGTTTTAAGTTGGGCTAAAAATGCATTTAATTCTGTTTTTAATCCTTCTGCATCAGCTCCTGCAAAATCAGCAACAGAAGGAGCAGTTCCATTCATTAAAGAAGTTGAAGCAGGTAATGCACTTGTATCGGCTTTTTCTGCTAATCCTTCTGTTAAAGCAGATGTAGTTGCATAATTAGATAATGCACTTGTATCAGCTTTATTAGATAATTCAGTTTTTGTTGCATATTTACCATCAGCTTCAGTTTTTGTATATGCATCTGTAATACCATATCCAGATAAAGTTGTTGCAGTATCAGCTTTATCTTCTAAACTGCTATTTAATTCTGTTTCAGTAACATATTCTGAAGGAATAGATGTTAAAAATCCAGAATCATTTGTTAAATCACTTGTATTTGTAGGTAATTCAGATTTCAAAGCATAATTATTTAAATCAGATGAAACCAAATAATTACCTTTAGCTTGAATTCCTAATTGGTCTAATGTTTTATTACCTGATAATTCAACTGAATTAATTTGTGGTTTATTAGATAAAGATGCATAATCAGTTGGTGTAGATGAACCACCTGTTCCACCAATATATGCTAATGAATTATAATCAGAAACACCATCAAATAATTTAATTAAATTTGTATCAGTTTCATAAGCCATAATACCTTTTGATAAAATTGGATTAAAACTTGTCCAATTTGCTTTTGTATCTTTTAATACATATTTAATATCAATTCTTTCTGTCATATAATTATTCCTTTAATTTATTCAATAACATTACGTGTTCTTAATTGAGCTAAAATTGCATTAATTGCACTAATTAAACCTGGAATATCTGTAACTGTTTCTGCACTAATATCGGCAACAGTAGGAGCTTGTCCAGCCATTAATTGATTTCCTTGTGGAATATCTTCAACATCAGCTTTATCTACTAATTCTGTTTTAGTAGCATAAGTTGTAGAAGCTGATGCAGTTGTTAAATAAGAATTCAAAGAAGTTTGAGTTGCATATTTATTATCAGATTCAGTCTTTGTATATGCATCTGTAATACCATATCCAGATAATGTAGTTGATTTAACTGCAAAATCTCCTTTAGCTTGAATTCCTAATTGGTCTAATGTTTTATTACCTGATAATTCAACTGAATTAATTTGTGGCTTATTAGATAATACAGAATAATCAGATGTTCCAGAACTTATTCCAGTTAATTTACTTCCATCTAATGCTGGTAATTTACCATCAGCTTCTAATTTTACTAATTGATTAGCTCCGTTAAAAGTATTTCCTTGAGTTGTAATATTTTCAGGAACAGTTGGAATAGTTGGTTTATTTGTTAAATCATTATATGAACCTGATTTTGCAACTTGAGCTAATTCACTATTTTTTGCATATCCTTCTTCAGCTAATGCAGTATTAGTAACATATTCACCTAATTTAGTTGTTAAATTTGTATTTGTTACATAATCAGATTCTGCTAATTCAGTTAAAGTTACAAAGTCAGAATCATTTTCTAATTGAGAATTTTTTGTAGGTATATTAGTTTTTAAAGCATATGGTTCTAATGCAGTTGTTAATTCTTCATTAGTAACAACTGAATCACCAAGATTTTCCCATTTAACTACTCCATCTTTATTAGTTAACCATTCTCCATTGTGTCCATCAATAGCTGGAACTTTAATAAGTGAAGAAAATTCAGTATCAATTTCAGTTTTAGTATAAGTATCAGCTTTATCAGCTTTTTCTGATAAACCTTCTGTTAAAGTTAATACAGTTGCATAATCGCCTTCTGCTTGAATACCTAATTCGTGTAAAGATAAGTTACCCATCAAACCGATACTATTAATTTGTGGTTTATTAATTAATTCATTATAATCAACAGTATCAGAAAAATATTCTAAATCATTGTAATGACTTACACCATTACCAACTTTCATTCTATTTTTATCAATTTCAATACCAACTTCACCTTCAGCTAAAATTGGATTATTAGCAAACCAATTTGCAGATGAATCGTGTCTTAATTGAATTTTAGTTGCATTTTCATTAGCCATTATTTACTCCTTATAAAAGTTCAGTTACTGTTACTAATGCTTCAGCAGTTTCTAAATCAGCAATTGGACCTTTAACTACTAATTCTTTTAATTGCCAACCTAATGGATTTCCTGATGGAGTTTTAGTATTATCAAAATAATTAGCAATAACAGTATAATCATCAACTAATACCATAGCAATTAAACGTTTAATTGCTTTTGTTCCTTTAAAGAATACTCTGCCATCTCGTGTTTTAAAAATTTCCTCATCTTCTTCATAATCAGAATCAGCAACTTGAACACATAAACCATCTGGTTGACTATAAGCAACTTTAAATTCTAATTTTGTTGGTGGAGTAATATGATTTGCACCAGTTGTTTCAACTTCACCTAAATAATCTAATCCTCTTTGTAAATTTAAGCACATTTGATTATATCTAACCAATCCACGAGCTTTAATTTTATATTGTTCTAATGTTTCACCTTCAACTGGTTGTGTAGAAATATCAAAATCAGAATAATCAGATACTTTTTTATTATCTAAAAATCCTTTTTCTTCATTTGTAGAACCAGCAGCATTAGCTACAGATACACTATAAATTTTTGTTCCTTGAATCATTTTACTTTTTCCTTATAAAATATATTTTATAAAAATATTTATTAAATGTTAAGCTCCGCCCCCATCAATATTAGTTTCCATTTTAGTAAGACGGGCATCTAAATCTGAAATTGTTTTTAATATTTCTTGATAATTTGTATTAATAGTTGATAATAAATTATCAATTTCTGTTTTTGTATATACACTTAATTGTTCAGCAGTTACATTATGTGGGTTATTTGTATTATTTTTATGAGATGTTAAATCATTATTAATATTAGTTTCTGCTGTTGATGCTCTTAGTTCTTCTGATTGAATTTCAGATAAAAGAGAATTTTCTGCTCTAATTGCTCTTTGTGATTCTTCAATTATTTCGCTATGTAATGTATCATATTGATTTTGTATAGTTGTATCAATTTCATCAGTTACAATTTTTAATTTTTTTGGTGTAATATATCTAAAATCATCTGTTCCTGCTGTTACTTCTGCTTGAGTTGCAATTTCAGAAACACCTTTTCTTGTTTCAGTTGCATCATATACATTAATAGTATCTAACATTTTATCTGTTTCAGATTTTGTTAGATAAACATTATTTCCAGCTTTAATAGTTCTTTGAATATCAAAATCTTCTAATGCTTTATTATTAATTAATTCAACACCATTAATTGATGGTTTATTATAAGTTAAATTATAATCAATAATAGCTGTATTAAATTCAGCAGAAATAATATTATTTTCAATTTTAATATTTTTACCAGCTGTTAATTGATTTTGTTTAGAATCAAGAGCGTCACTAACAGTTTCATTATTATAATTAATATCATTAGCTGTTAGAATAACATTTCCAATTTTACCATTAACTGAAGTAACAGCATCTGAATTATCAACTTTTTGCCATACACTATCACCAGCAACTAACCAATCGCCCGTATTAAAAGATAATCCAAATTGTTCTCCTGCTGTTGAAACAATCCAATATTGACCTTTTTTTGTTGGTACTAATGGTAATTGAGGATTATTATTTTTAGCATCCCAGACATCTTGAAATTGTAAATTACCTAAAATAGAATCATCTAATTCTTCTAATGGTACTTTTCCATTATCATTTAAATGAGCATAATTACCAGCAGGTTGAATACCATAATCAGCTAATGATTTATCACCTTCAACAACAACTTTATTAATTAATGGTTTATTGATTAATTCATTATAATCTATATAATTTGTGTATTGGAATAACTTTACCATTTTTATCCTTGTAATTCACCTAAATCTTCTAATACTTCAATACCTGTAAGAATAATATCTTCAGCATTTCCACGACAATATAAATATGTTGGTATAATTTCAAATGATGCAAAACCAGAAACATTATGATTAACAATTGGTAAACACATTTCATCAATTAATGTTGGTTTTTCATCAGAATTCAAACCGTAAATATTTACTTTACCATTAACCATTATATTTGGCTCTATTTGCTGGTTAGAAACTAAACTATTTAATTTTCGTACAACATATAATCTATTTGGTTTAATTCTCCATTGATATTGTTGTAAACTCATTCTTTATCCTTTAAGTATATCTTTAAATATTTACTTAAAAATAAAGTGTTATAAAGGTATAAGCATAAAGTATTATATTAACAAAAAAGAGATAAATTTCTTTATCTCTTTTTAATATATATTTTGTTTTCTAATAAATGTTTACCTTGTTGAACAATTTTTATCATTGAACCTTTATATTTCATATCTTCTTTATTCAATGATATATAAGAATGTTTACCAATGTCTATTTTAAATAATCTTTTATCAATCCATTTTGGCTTATTTTTCATTGGTATCATATATGATGCAACATAATGTTTTAAACGAAATTCTTTTGCCAAATTTTTAAACTTAGGATTTAAATACATTTTATAAGCATCTTGTTGTATTTTATTCCATACTTGTAATTCTTTAGGAACAGGAATTTTTGTATTATTTGTCCAACAAAATTGCCATTTCTCAAAAATAACATCACATAACGATTTAGAAGGTTTATCATATTGCCTATTATAAACAACATATGTTGATGCTATTCGGTCTTCAAGTGAGGAACCCCTATTTTCGTGGTACATATTCAAAGCAAGACACACCACATCTTCCTGCTTATCTTTCCTCAACGCCTTTATTTCGGTTAATATTAAATTTTCTTTTTCAAGAATATCTAATATTTCTTTTTTCTTTTGAGTTTGAAGGTCACTTGTTTGAATATTACTTTCCATCTGTAACCCATTAAAAGTATGTGCATACGATGATGAATACAACAATGGAGTTGAAAAGATACATAAAAACAAAACAACAAACCCAAGTTTTTTTAATATTCTCATTTAACCTTTTTAAGTTGTTGTAAATTTATTTACTTAATTTATATTATCAAAATGAAAAAGTCAATAACTATTTTGTTTTAATAAGTGGGTAAATATTATTATAAATTTGTTAAAATATAGGATTAATATGCAAAATTCAATTAATATTGACCATAAAAAAGATTTAATTTTCCCTTCATTTGATGGTTCATTATGGGTAAAAAATACAACAAAATGGGAATCAATTAATCAACATTTATATAAAAATGAAAAAAAATTACCAACAAATGATATTGGTATTAATGGTGATTATTATGCAAAATATATAAGATTATACAATTATATTAAATATTCAGAAAATTTTAATGCTCCTAATTGGATTAAAACAAATACAAAAATAACCAAAGAACCATTAGTTTTATTTCCATATAATCAATGTTCAAAAATGACATCATCAACAGTTAATGCAGAACATAGAGCAGAATATATTTTTTATAATGATTTAACATCAACTTTTACATTTAGTTTATATGTTAAAACAGTTGAATTAACAAATATTGCTGTATGTTTAATGGATAATAAAGAAATTTTTGGTGTAAATGTTTTATGTGATATTTCAAAAAATAATGCTACAGTTCAAAAAATTGATACTGATTTTGGAGAAATTCAAATACATAATGGCGGAATTTCCAAAATTAGCGATGATATTTATAGAGTCTATGTTACAGCAAAATTTAAAACATCATTAATTTTAAAATGTATTATTAAATTGTTAGATAAAAATAATAACCCTATATTTTCAACTATTAATGATTCATATGGTATTTTTATAAATGCTGCCCAATTAACAAAATCTGATAATTTATCCCAATATACCTTTACTAATGGTATGTATTCAAGTGTTGCTATTTTACAAACATTATATAAAAAAATAGATGATGAATGGAAATCAACATCAAATGTTATCTATTATTTTGATGAAGCTCCTAAAAATGGTATGGGTTCAGTTGGAGATATTGCTGTTCGTGATGCAATATTAACTGTTGCTCCAACATTTAGAGTTGGAAATAGTAAAAATGTTAAAGATTCTCAAAAATTAAATGGAACTTTATTTTATGATGCTAAAAATGATAGAATTTATGTTCATACAAATAGAGGAAATTATTATTTAGTATATAAATATCCAAAAAATAAAACACACGATGTTTCAATGGCAATAAGTTTATCACAAAAAACTTATCAAACTTATGACAAATATGGCAGAGCATCATATTTTAAAGGTTATAATACTGGTGGTAATTATAACTTTTGGGGAAATGAATTTAGAAGGGATTATTAGTATTTATACCATTATTTTTTAACTAAAATATTTGTTTGTATTTATTAAATACAAACAAAGGGGTTAAATGATGAATGATACAAGTAAATTACCTATTTCACGTATTAATGAATTAACAGAAACATTAAATAATTTAACAAGTAATATAATTAATGTAAATGATAAATTTAATCGCAATTATAATATGATTAAATTAGAAAATGGTTCAACATTATCAAGTTCAAATCCAGAAATTATCAAAGAAATTGTTATAACATCAAAAGGAAGACCAATTTTTTTATCAACTTGTGGAGATGCCAATTCTAATAACAATAGTACATCTTGGTTTAAAATATATTTTTATAGAGATGATTCATTATTATGTCAGCAAATTTGTGTTTCTCCATCAGCTTCTTCAAATAATCCATTTTCATTACAATATTTAGATATAATTCCAAGTGGAACTTATACCTTTAAAGTTAAATATGTTTTAGGTAATGGAATTATTCAATTTACTGAAGAGAATATATATGCACAATCTCCACAATTTATTGTTTATGAAATCTAATTTCTATAAAAAATTTCAGAAACTATACCCTTATAATTTGCTGATTTAATAGTATATTTAAAACGTACCCACATACAATTTAATTGTTTATTAAATTGAAATGTTTCAGCTTCAACTTTTGTTTCATCAGTATATTCTTTTGTTTCTATTGGAAACCAATCTATATCACTATTTTCTTGTGGATTAACTTCAGCTGAACCTTCCATAGTTATTGTTCCTAAAAAATAATCCTTAACAGTTATAGATGCTGTATGAGAATTTGTTTCATCAGCTTTAATTCTTGAAGAAACATAATAGTCATAACGTTGTCCGTCTTCTCTATTGATATAAAAATTATGTAAAAATTTTGAAGGGTCTAATTCAATAGATGGTTTAAAAACATCTCTAAATCCTTCTTCAACAATAATATTAAATATTGGATTCCAATCAACACCAGTATATAACATATCTTCACACCCTTCTGGGTCTTTAGTAATTACTGATGCTTGATATGCAGTTGGTTCAAAATCTCTTAATTCAACTTCCGTTATTGTCGTTTCATATAAACCTTTATATGCATCTAAACACCATAATTTTTTAACTAATTTAGTGTTTAATTTTGGATTTATAATATTTAAAAAGATTTCTCTATCTCTTAAAGGATATGCTTTACGGTCGTGGTCACGAATAGAAAATTGTATTTTATTATCAATACCTTTCCATAATTTAAAATCTGTATTATACATTGGAACATTAAACATACGTGTTTCTCCTGTTTGACCAGATGATAAATTATAATAATATCCTTTTTTTACAAACAAATATATTTTTTGCATACGTTTACCATCCTTATTTAATAATAATATTTATATAAAAAAGAATGATAGCTTTTTATTGCTTTATTGTTTATTATTATAAAAAATTACCTCGTTTCGGCAGACAGGACGACAAAATTTCCAAATAAATTTATTTCCTTGATAAAAACTGGTAAAAGGATGCTCCATTTCTTGACAAACATCTGATAATATTCCAACGTTTCCAATACCTTCATTATCATTATTCCAAAACCAACAAAGACATTTGTTATCCATAATATATTGCCAATCTGGCTCTGTTTCTTGATAAAGCTCCCAATTACTGTTAAAAAACCAATATGATATACTATCTAATTCATCACTCTGCACACATCCATCTTCATCTACAATATCTTCATCTTTTAGACAAATATAACTCCCTTTTTCCCAATCATTCATCCTAATCTTTGCCCCTTTTCTAAACTCGGGCAACAATTCCTCTAAATATGCCATAATTATTCCCCTTCCTTAATTTTATTTGTAATTTCTTTTAATCTTTTTTTATATTCTTTCTTTTGATTAATCATTTTTATAATTTCTTTTTTCCAATTATAATAATCAATAACAGATTCTATTAAGGCAAATAAAATTTCATATTTTATTCCATAAATACAAATTTCTTCATCATTAAATTTAACTGAATATCCATAAATATCATATCTATCATTATACCACCTTTTAGATATATAAACAGAAAAATATAAATCATCTAATTTTATTGTTTTACATATTTTAGCGGTATAATTTTTATCAGGCATATCAACATCAAATTTAGTTTGAAAAATTAAATTAGTTTTATCACAATGCCAAAACCGTTTAAAAATTTGCCACCACATTAATCCCACCATAATCTCATTAAACCATTTTTATCAAATGATATTTCACTTGCAGTAATATCAATATAATTTTTAGGAGATAACCAATCAATATTTTTTATATCAATATATAATTCATCAATGAAATCTAAATCACCTTCCATAATATTGTTATAATCACTTTCTACAATATATACATTTGTTGGTCCAACATATTTAGCAACATTTTTTAACCAACCATAAGTTAATCCAGAATTTCCTTCAATAATAAAGGTATCAGTTAACGAAGAATTTTCTTCATCTCCATAATTAAGTCGCATTTTATTAATTACATTTTCTAAATCTGACATAGATTTAAATTGATATAAATCTTTCATATTATTTTCCCTTTCAATAATATATAATTCTAAGGCTGTTTTAATTGAATATAAAAATTCAAATAATGCAGGAACATTATCTTCATTTATTATAACTATAATAAAATTATTGTCAAATATTATTTGATTAATAGATACTTGAAAAATATTACAAATTCTTTTAATAGATTTAATTATAATTCTTCTAATTATTTGTTTATTAATACTTTTTAAATATAATGAATAATCTATCATTATTTTATTTTTATTTCTGTCTATATTCCAATTCATAAAATTCCTTTATAAAAACTTTTCTATTACGAAATCCTTGATTTTGGGTTATAAATATTTTCATATTAAGGAGAAAAAATGTTAGAAAAATATCCATATTTAACTGAAATATATAATAAAAAATTTGAAACAAAAACAATATGTTTAATTCAATCTGTTTCTAAAAACTATATTTCTTTTTATAATCTTCAAGAACTTAAACCAATGGACATTGAAAAATTTTTTAGATTAGCTGATAACTGGTGGAAAAATTCTTCTAACATTCCTATTTCTCTTTATTATCAAAATATTTTTGAACAATTTGAATATTGCAAACAACACCTCTCTAATAATGATTATATTATAACATCTGGATTTGAAGGAATCAAATTGAAAAATCTTTCAGAAAAGCGTATAAAAAGAAAGATAATACATTTAGATTGAGGTGAATAATGGCTGTATATCCAATTAAAAAATTTGTTTATAAAAGAAAAACTTATAAATTTAAAGAACCTTTAAAAATTTACATTAATGATTTTTTAGCCAATGATTTAAAAACCAAATTTTCAGAATTTAGCATTCCATCTATTAATGATGGATATTCCAGCAAACCAATTGTTGACCACGAAAAAGAAATTAAAAATTATTTAACTTATGTTTTTGATGAATTTTTATCAAAAACAGATGAAGAATTAACTGATGGTGATAGGAAATATAAAAATAAATTTATGAATCTTATTGATTTATCAAAAATAAAATAATTCAGCATAAAACATTATTTTGTAAGATATTTATTAAATATCTTACAAAGGATATATAGATGGCTGATATAAGTAAAATAGATATGGAAAGAATCAATGGATTAATTGATAAATTTAATGAAATAACATTAAATTTTACAAATTTATTAAATAATATTGATTCAAAAATTAATTCAATGAAATATGTTGTTGATGCTTCAACCGATGGCAATAGATGGTATCGTAAATGGAATGATGGATTTATTGAACAAGGTGGAAATATTATTATTAATTTAAATAATGCTGGTGAAGGAACAATTAATTTTTTAACTCCATTTAACACTACAAGTTATATTCCAGTTATAACAGTTTATAATTCTTCTGGTAGTTGGATATATGGATGGATTAAATGGGATTCAAGAACTAAAAATAATTTTACTTATTTTTCATCAGGAAGTAAAGCAGGTGATACTTCAAATGGTTCATTTTGGTATGCAAGCGGATATTAATTAATTTGACCAAGAGCAACAATAATTGATAACGCATATGCAATAGCGTGTGATTTTTTATACATATATCCCGAATCTTCTTTTAACCATATTCTATCATTAATAGATTCCCAATCATTTTTAATAACTTCATCAATTAAATATTTTTTTGCAGGTCTAATGATAGCAATAAACATTGCTAATTTTTCAATAGAATTAATTTTCGGTAATTGATTTAATAAAGTAAAATAATTATTAATATGCGGTAATTGTTCAACAATTTCTTTTTTATATAATAAATTCCAATTTGGTTCATTATTAATAATATTTAAAATTTGTTGACGAGAAGTAAATTTATCATAAACAGTATTATGAAGAAAATCTAATTTAATATATCCTAAATCTTCTTCAGCGTGCTTATAATCTATTGAAGCTAAACCTGTTAATCTATCATATGGTATATTACAAAAATAAATTCCCACTCCGTGCGGATTAATTCCTTTATCATTTATTTTAGATGCAGGAATGTGATGCAATTTATTTAAAATTGCATCACGTGTTGTTTGACCCATATCAATATCAAGGTCAGGGAGATTATATTTTTTTATTTCTTCCATTTTATATCTAATATTCCTTTATAAACTAAATATAAAAATAAAATTGGTAAAGTAATTGGAGAAAAATAAAAATATATTTTGGCTAGATTTTCATTATTAAATGCAAACCAAGCACAAAAATCTTCTGGACTTATATCTAATATTAAAAATAACATTATTGGATAAGATATTAATACATATAATGTCATTGAAATTATAAAACTTAATAAAGCATACATTATAATAAACTCTCCAAAAAAAATTCAAGCTGATTTAATTCTTCTTTTGTTACAACAATATCAATTTTATTTTTATAATCAAAATTCTTTTTTTTAATATATTTAAAACTAATATGTCCATAATATAATGCCATATATAAATCATATGGTGCAATAGTTTCAAGAGTTTCATTTTTATTATCTAAAAATTGTTGACTACGAAAAATAGCTTCATCATCATTTTCTAACTTTAAATATTCAAATAAAAAACTATGATAAGTCCGACTTTTTATCCAATCTTTAATTGAAACATTATTTTTTACTACCCATTGAATATATAAATGAGGAGAAAAAGCATTTATTTCTGATAACCAATCAGATAAATTCACGAAATCTTTATAAAAAGAAGATTTAATAAACCCCATTTTTTGTTCTTCAGGATTTTTACTTTTTTTAGTATGTGACCATATTAAAAAATCATTATAATACGAAAATGCTGTATGATTAAAATTTACATATCTATTTTTCTTTTCACACATATGTCGTTCATAACCAGAAGTTGTTTTAAATTCTTTATTACAAAATTTACATTTAAGCATTTAAAGTTTCCCAATCAAGTATTTCCCAATCTGTTGCCATCAATTCTTCATTTGTAAATACTTTTAAATATCCATTATTATCAATTGCCGATAAATGACTATCTAAACAAAAATAATCATTTTTTTCCAAAGAAGATTTTCTCTTTATATAACCACGATTATTTTGTTTTGATTTTTCCATAATTTCTTTTAATGTCATTATTTCTCCTAAATTTAATCTATAAATACTTTATATAATAATTTTTAGGAAAAGTCAAGAAATATGTTAAAAGTCGGAAACAAAATACGTTTTGGTCATCAAATTTTTATTGTAGAATGTATTAAAAATAATAATATATTATTAAATAATAATAACATATTAAATTGGTTTTCTTTTGATGATATTAAAAAAAATTGTCAAAAAATTCAATTTAATAAACCTCAAAATTTATCAGAATCTTTTAAAAATCTTAATGAAAATGTTAAAAATTCATTAGTATTTGAAAATGATTATGTAAAAATAATTGCCAGACCAATATTTGAAACAGCATATTCTAACGTATATTATCACGGTTCACCCGTCAATAATATTAATAAATTTAAAACACCAAGTTTTTGGTCTTCAGATATTAATTTTGCTGAACAATATGGAAAATGGGTTTATATTGCCCAATTAGATTTATCCAACTGTTTTGATTTATCAAGCAAGTCACATTATGAATGGCTTGAATCAAAAGTTGGTAAAATTAAATATTATGATGATATGTATAATATTCATTATTATAATTCTTGGATGGATTTTAAAAATGATGATATTAATTTTCTTGATAATTGGGAAATTACAGAACAATATTTAGATATTATTAAAAAAAGTTTTAATTCAGTTTTATTAACTGAAGGCGGAACAAGTAATGTTGCAATTTTAGATAATAAACTTATTCATTTAATAAAAAAACAACCAAGAAATTTAGATGAAGGATATGTTAAAAGAAAATCTGAATTTGGTAATACTGGTGTAATGTTTGATAATGATTATATTGAATTTGAAGAAGGTATGTCTTATATTGATGAAAATAATATTAAATGGACAATTGTAGCTATTAATACTGATAAAGATGGTGAACAAATATGTCGTGTTGAAAGTGAAGATGGTAAAACAGATATAATTTCATCATTTATTTTAAATATTGATATTTTTGATTTGGATATAAAACATCCTATTTATGATGAGCGTTTTTTCAAAAAAGAAGATATTGCTCATACAAATCAACAAAATAATATCAATGAATCATCTGAAATAGTCATATATACACAAAATAAAATTTATCGTAAAATTTATGAATGTAATAAATTTGATGCAATATCAGATTTTAAAAAAACTTTTAATTATTATAATACTTTAATTCCTCAATATTTAAAAAATAATGGATTTTTAGAAGAAAGTCTTTTTTATGCTACTCAATGGAAAGATGAACAAGGTGATGACGTTTTTTTCACTATTTTAAAAAATCCTACTAAAAAAGAATTTAATGATTTATTAAAAAATTCCAAAAATAAACAATTAAGAGCAATTGTTGGTCCTCATTTTAATGATGATATTTATGTTTGGGATGCATATTACGGAACTCACGATGATATTTTTAGAAGATACATTTATCCAGTTGATAAAAAATTCAGAGATGGTTTTGCTAATGTAATGTTTAGAAAAAATGATTATGATATTTGGGGATTTACATTTAGTGATTGGTTTAATAAATTAGGATATAATTCAAAAGATAATTCTACAAATACTATTTCAAAAGAAAAATGGGAAGAATTATATGCTGATGACGATTTAGGTTTACTAGATGAATCAAATAATTTAAAATATAACCAAACTATTGTATCAGAAGAAGATAAACAAGAATTTTTACAAATATTAGCTAAACATCGTCAATTAGTTAATTATTATGCATCTAAAGTTGGAAAAAATTATCCAAATCACGATTTAGATAAATTAAAACCTGATATGTTTATTCCATATGTTAAAGGATTTGTGATAGGTAAGCAATCATTAAATCCTAATGAATGGAAAGAATTTAAAAATACACAAGATAAACATTATAAGCAAGCATCTCATCATTCTCAATTTTGGGATAAATCTTGGACACACGATGGTCAAATACCTGATGTTTGTGGCAAAATGCCTGACGATGCAATAATTGAAATGTGTGCTGATTGGTGTGCAATGTCTAAAAAATATGGTAATACTCCATTTGAATGGGCTGATGAAAACATTGGTAAATTATGGAAATTTGATGAGCATCAAATACAAGTTATTTACGATACATTACATAAAATGTGGGATTCAAATAATACTATAAAAGAATCATTACAAACAATTGAAACTATTCATACACCAATTTATATTACAAATAATGTTTACGATGTTATTAAATTAACTAATAAAATTCCTTCTATGAGAGTTTTAATTGATACAAATAAAAATTTATATATTATTGGCAATTCTTTATTTAATATACATAATCAATTATTTGATTATGCTATTCAAGCAGGTTATTATAATTTTAAAAATCAACGTGAAAAAGATGAATATTGGGAAAATCTTCCTGCTATTTTAATTGATGAAAATGATTATTTTTCTTTTGATAGAAAAAATGATTATTTTGATGATATGATTATTTGTAAAAATTTTGTTGTTTATTATAGAACTGATGACTTTTTAGATACAAAATTATATAAACTTCTTATTGAAAAATATAATGGCAAACATCAAATTAATGAAATGAGAGTTTATGCTGGTTCTCCAACACAGTATGAAAAACCTTCTTTGATTGCTATTGGTTCAGGCGAAGGAAATCAAGCACACGGTTGGGGATTATATTATGCATTAGATAGAAAAATTGGCGAAAAATATGCTAAAACATTTTCTGTAAACAAAAAAACATATTTTAAAGGTCAATTAATAAAATGGAATGATACTGGTGTTTATCTTGGAAATAAAAAAATAAATCAAAAAGATAATGAAACATTATATAATTTTTTTGCTAATGTTACATCTTATACTATTCCAGATTATAGAGAAGAATTGAATTATTTAATAAAAGATTACGAATTAAGTTTAAAACATTGGAATTCTATGGGTAACAATAACTCACAAATGCTTGAGAATATCAAAAAAAGAATTAAACAAAAGAAAATTCAATTAAAATTATTAGATTATATTAAACAAGAACCTTCTTATGTTTATACTTGCGATATACCTGAAAATGGGTACTTATATGAAGACAGAACTTTAAATCAACAATTTCCATCTATCAAAGATAAATTGTATAAAATTAATAACATATTTAATTTAGAATTTGAAGATACAGATACAGGTCAAGAAATTTATTCTAAAATGGTTTACGCTTTTGAAACTTCTAAAAAAGCATCTATGGTATTACTAAAATATGGTATTAAAGGTATTACTTATGTTGGTGAACAAGATGGAAGATGTTTTGTTATATTTAATCCTAAAGATGTTCAAGTTCTGGATGTTAAAAGATTTAAATTAAATGAATATTTTCAAAATTATGGAATATTATATCACGGAACAGATGCTTCATTTGATAATTTCAATAAAGATTATCAAAATGGGGGTTATTTAGGTAAAGGTTTTTATTTTACTATGAACAAATCAATGGCAAAATCATATGGAAATAATATTATACAAGCAAAATTAAATTATAAAAATAGTTTCTTTTTTAATGTTGATACATTATCAAATAATATGATTATTGAAATGTTAGATACAACTCAAGCACAAAATTATCAAAAAGAAAGAATATTAAATTTATATCATTCATTAGTAAATGATAATGGTTTTTATGATGCCAATAGTAAATTATTTGATTTTGTTGATACATTTAATGGAGATTCAACATTAATTTTACAAAAATATGGTTATGATTCAATAGATAATATAGATAGAGATTCTGAATTTGTAGTTTTTGAACCTGAACAAATTCAAATAATTTTTTGAATAAAAAAGAGGAGCATTTGCTCCTCTTTTTTATTCAATTGGAAGTGATTTAATTTCACTTTTTGCTTTTATTTCTGGTTCAAATTCAATTGTTAAAATACCATCTTCATATTTTTGTAATTTATCAAATGCAGCTTTATATGCATCACGTTTTGAAAAACTAAAACCACCACCATAAATTTCCCATTTACTTTTAGAACAAAATAATAAACATTTCCAACCACCTAACGGATATTGAGAATAACTACTTTTTAATTTACCACCACAATTACATTTAGACATTATTACTCTCCTGTAAAATTTCATTGTATGCATACTCATATGCTTTATTTTTTAAATCATAATATTCTGGCTTAATTATAAAAGAATTATTAGTTTTATATTCTTTATAATCTCTAAAATCTTCATCAAAACCATTGAATATTTTAATATAAAAATCCATTATATATTTATAAAAACCTTTATTTTTTAAATTTTCAGCATAGTAATAAGGAAAATAAAAAATTGTTGAATTAAGTGTATTAGCATTTAATTCCTTAATATACAACGTTTGTTCATCTTTTCCACCACCCCAATAAGAATATGGTATATACATTTTATCATATATTATTTTATATTCATTTTTAAAATATTCGCTTAAATGTTTTATAGATTTTACTTTTAAATCTTTACTTTTTTTATTAAGATGTTGCATAACATTTTTAATTTTATTGACATTTGCTTCAAAATCTTCAATATTTGAAATTTTGTAATCTTTAACAGCTCTATGTGATATTACACAGCCACAAAAATCCAAAATTCCGATAGTTTCTAATGAATGCATCATCAAATGATTAATTTTTATATCACTAACACGTCTACAATTTTCATCATAGACAATTCTCTCTCCTTCATAATTTGTATAAGTATAATTTGGATGTGTTTTAGCAAATTCTATTAAATCATAAATTGTTTTAATATACATAATTTTTCTTTCATAAAGTTAAATACTATTTGTATATTAAAACAATAAATTTATTTGTCAATAGATTTTTTATTTTCTTGGTAATTAAATATTGTATCTATATAACGATTAATTTTTTCTTTATTATTTGAAGATAACCAAGACATATACCACATATTAAAAATATTTTTATTTTTATGTTTTCTATTCATATCTTTATGGTCAGAAATACGAATCATTCCTTCAGCCCCATTTAATGTTTGAAATGTAATATATGCTGATAAAGAAGTATGTCCTGTTAATCCAGATATAGTTTGTGATACATTTGATTTAATAGTTTTTTGTTCAATTAAAGAATTTTCTTTTAAAAACATTAATATTTCATATTTTAAAGAAGTAATATGATATTTTACTAATTTCATAAATTTATTTTCTTTATTTTTATCATATCCAAACCATTCTTGTTGATAAAATGGTTTGGTTATATCATATTTTTTTTCTTTCATAATGTTATAAAGTGTATCTTTTGATGGTAATAAACTTTCCATTAAAATTACATCTTCTAACAAAGTATCTGAATATTTAAATAAATCTTCTAATTTCATACTTATATTTATAAAAAAATGGCAGATTTATTAGCAATCTGCCAAAAATAACTTTTTAATTACAATGGACCTTATATGTCTAAAAAGTCAAACCTATATAATATGCCTATGACCATTGTTATCAATCCCGTAGGAAGTATTTTATTTGGCTTTTTATATTTTCATAAAACAAAAATACTAAACTCTTTTATGAACATTTAAACATAATCATTGCTGATTACATTTATATTTATAATATATAAAAAATCATTTGTCAATAACTTTTTTATAAAAAATGCAAAATAAATATTTTTATGAGTTATATATATGTTATTGGTACAGAAAATCAAGTAAAAATTGGTTTTTCAAAAACTCCTGAAAAAAGATTAAAACAGTTACAAACAGGAAATATGAATAAACTTCAATTATTTTATAAAGAAGAAGTTCAAGATTCTAAAGTTAGAATCATTGAACATTTAATTCATAGAGATTTAAGAGATAAAAAAACTTGTGGAGAATGGTTTAATATTTCTCCACAAGATGCCATCTCTCATTTACAATTTGCAAAGATACGATATGATTCAGATGATGATTTAGAATTTTATTGGAAGCACGGATTAAGAATTGTTTAATAAATCAATTTGTTCATTGATAATTTTTTGACAATCATTATATAGACTATTAAATACTACTAACCATTTTCTTAAAAATATTTTAGATGGTGTATTATCTTCTAATTTTTCATAATCCACATCAAATTTTTCTTTTTTAAGTTTCCATAATGCTTTCAAAAATGTTTTCTTTTCTTTAAGATATTTTTCAGAAAATGTTGATGGTAATTCAGTAACTTTTCTTAAATTATCATTATAAAATTTTTCAGATTTAACAATATTAGAACAATTATCAATAACATCTGCCAACTTAATACAAATCGCTTCAATAGGTGCTTGAAGAATATGCTGTAAATCAACTTTCTTCCTATATGCTCTATTACCCATTTCAGGTGTGGAAACATTTGTTAACCAATAAACTAAATTTCTAACATAAATACCAAATTTTTCTTCAATATCAATAAAAGTTGCATCTGTATCTTCAACAGTATCGTGCAACAAGCAAGCAGAAAATATATTTGCTTCTTCCAATCTATCAAACCAACCATAAATATCAGTTGTATTCATATGTTCACACATAATTTGTTGAACATTTATTGGGTGATTAATGTATCGTTCATCTGTCCATTTTCTTCTTTGATTTAGATGCTTAAAATAAGCATATTCAAATGCATTATCATACATATCATCATAAAGCATATCTTTATATTCATTACTCATAATTATATTCCTTTAAAATATCTTTATTTTGATGGATATTTCCAATTAATTTAATATTTTTTATAAGCATATCAATAGCAAATGCGGTGTTATATCTTTTATCAATTGTTTTAATTCCTAATGAATTAAATTCTGAAAAGTATTTAATAATACCAATATAATCAGATGTTTCATCTGTCCAATCACTATTATATCGTGTTACACTAACAATATCACCTTCATATAAATCTTTATTATCATCATCAATAATATTACAACCTTGTTCTAAACAAACAAATGTTTTATCATTATGATTATATGTAACTCTTTCATTATAATCATACATATCTTCTTCCACATCATATCCAAAATCAGATACACTTTCGGAATTTAATAAATTATAATATTTAAAGTTTTGTTCAAGTTCATTCCATAATCTATATTTAAATCTATTACTCATTATATTCCTCTAATCTAAAATTTGTTGGATAATAATATGTTGTATGTCCAGATAAAGAAGAATGATAATCTAAACCTTCAATTGTATCTATTTTTAAATCATACACTAATTTATAATATTGATATGGTTTAGGATTTTTTGGAAGTGTAATATCTAATCCACCATTTGTTTCTCCCATTAATTCATCTACATTAAAAAAAATATCTTCATTTTCAGGAGTTGACATCTTTTTTTGATGAATATATCCAATATATTCTCTAATACTACCGTGTTTATCAATATATCTATTAATCATACATTTATAAATCTGCATTAATTCATTACCTTATTACAATATTCTTCAACAATTTCAGCAGTTTTTTCTGATTCTTCATAAAATCTATCTTCAGAATTAACAATCCCTAACGCCCATAATAATTGAATAAATCTCATATCTGGACATCTCTCAATAAATTCAGCAATTTTTGTAAGAATTTTTTTATTATTTTCATAACGATTCATTTTTATGTTCTTTCTTTTAATGCTTGTTGATATAATCTTTCAGCAATTTTTGCATTTCTATACTTGTCTTTATTTTTATATATAGCATCCAATCGTTCTTGCTTTAAATCATATTCACCTTTTTGTTTTTTTAATAATTCTTCATTAAATTTTTCAACTTCTTCATATTCAAATTTATCTTTCATATAATTCCTTTACTTATGTAGTGAAATATTAAATGCTTCACATAATTTTTTAAAATGTTCTTGTTCATCTTCATTACCACAAAAAAACATCCAAGAACAAGTATGTTCTTTTCTTGTACAAAGTATCATACCAAATTTATCCATTGTGTCATCTACAATTTGAATATTATATTCATTATCTTTAAAATTTAATAAATCAAATATTTCTTTTTGAGCTTTAAATGGATATGTTTCATCAATAATATTTCCAGTAATTATTGAGTATCTTTTATTAATTACATTTAATAATAAATGACTAATAGAATTTTTAGAACCCTCTAAAACAATCGTTGTTCCAAATCCTTTTCCTTCTTTAGCCCAATTTTTAATATCTTCATATTTTGAAGAATAATTTGTTACTAATTGTGCTGAAGCGTGAGATGCTTGTGCCATTGCCTTACCTACATTCATTGAAGGCAAATCATTTCTCATAAAAATATATAATATGTTTTTCATTACTACCACCATAAATTACTAATATTTTTTTCAAACCATTCCATAAATTCTTGACGGTTTTCAATATATGCATTTAATGAAGATTTATTTGGATAATTAACAGGAAAATTAACTTCATCAAATTGATATTTAATAATTAATTCTAATTTTTTAATATTTTCTTCTAATTCTTTTTTCCAATTTTCAAAAGAATTTTTTGAATCATCATATGAATTTGTTAATTCAGTAAATCTTTTTAATCTTGGTAATAACCATTCATAAAAAGATAAATCTAAATTCCAAGTTTCCGTATCATCAAATCCCCATTTTTTACGTTGAATAAAATAACGTAATGTTAATTTACACCAATGAGGAAAATTAATCAATTTTGTTATTAATTTTTCAAACATTTAATTTCTTCTTCTACAAATTAAAAATATGATATATTATTATCATAATTTTTAATATTGTCAAGATAATTTATCTATTTTTATATTTTTTATTTTTAAGAGATTGTTTAAATAATTTATTTTGAAGTTTTACTAAACCTATATAACGATAATCAGATGCTAAACCATCAGCAATATTATTATAATAGGCTATTTTTGTCCCATCGTGAACGTGTCCTTTAATTTGAAATAAAGTAACTTTTTTAGATGTTGTTTGTAAGAAATCTTGAATAAAATCTAATGCTTGTTGTTCAAATTCATCTTTACCAGGTGATAATTGATGTATTTTTCGTAATGCATTAGCAGAATCTGAATAAATGATAATATTTTTATCTTTTGTATTATCAACAATTTTATGGTCTTTAATATATTTTATGGCATAAGCTATTGCAATAACTTCTGCCACATTATTATCAGCACATCTATCTGTATAACCACCTATTTGGTGTTCTTTTCCATTATTTAAAATGACCGCACCGACCCCACTCATTCTTGGTTTTAAAGAGTGGCTACCATCGGTGTATATTTCCATAATAGGTCCTTTTATTTATATATAAGTATTTATTTTATATTAGAACCCAAAAAATTTTGAATATCTTTAATTTCTTCTTTAGACATTTTTTGATACTTCATTTGAATTTCTTGAGAAGTTAATCCTTGAAAATATTCTTTAATAGAATTTAAAGTTTTATCATTTAATGTTTTAGAAATTGGAATCCATTGATGTCTATTAAATCCACTTTGTCCAGAAGTACATAATAATTTAAATTGTAAATCTTTATATTTGGATAATTCCCAAAAATACTTATTTACATTATTATTAATAGTTATATTATATTTTTGATGTGACTGTTCATCTGAAACAGTTGACATCCAACGCATTAAAGTATAAGGTTGAATTTCTTTTTTTTGTTCATCAGTTAAAGAATCATAATAATTATAATTTTTTCTATCAATTTGTTTAATTACTTCAAAAATATCATTTTTATATTCTTTTGCCATATTTAATTAACCCTGAAATTTATATAATACACAATTAATATCTGTATTTTTAAATAATTTAGAAATTATTTCATAAACAATATTCCAATCACCACCTGCTAAACCACATCCAATATTATATGGAATAGCAACTGATAAATTTTCTTGAATTGCTTTACGATAGACCGATGCTAAAGACATAGCTAATGCCATATAATGTGTTTGTACTGTTGCACCAATTCCCAATTGACCAAAACAATTAGCAATTATTCTGTCATCAGGTGTTTTAACAAATTGTGTATATCCTAATAATTGAGATGGATTTTCTTTATAATCTTTACATAAATTACTATATTCATTATAAACATTAGGATATAATTTTTTAACTTGTAATGCAATTCCACCACCCATTATTCCTAAACAATTTGTTTGATGACATATTATATCTTCATTACCATCAAAAATATTACCATTAATAATTTTTAACATTTATACTTCTTCCCAATTTTTAATTCCGTAACATTCTAATAAAATTTTTACCCCATCATTCCAGCCTAAATACCAAGTGAATTCATTTAATTCTATATCTTCATCGGTTAAACCAGAATCTTCATAGTCCATTGCCCAAATTGTATTATTATATTCATCAACAAATACAGGAAATGTCATATCATTATCTAATTGTAATTTAACATCTTTTTGATGATTTTTTACCCATTCAAGTTGGTCTTCCATTGCTTTTAATGAATTATATTCTTTACTTAATTTTTTAATTTTTTCAATATCAACCATAAATATTCTCCTTTAATTAAATTTAAAATAATTTAATTAAAAAGTCAATTATTTATTTCCATATTTTAAATAATCATCATACCCTTCATTCCAACCTTCTCGCATACCTTTAATATATTCATCACTTTTATATGACATTTGTTGAATAGTTTTTTCTAAAAATGCTCCATCATTTCCCCCACGACCAATAATATATCCATCATTAATACCATTTAAATAATCTTCATTTGTATCTGGAGTTGGTGGTATTGGAGTTTGTTGAGGTTTTTCTTGCGATTTTAATTTTTCTAAATCAGATACTTTAATATATTTTGCAGGTAATTTATTAACTAAAGTATTAACATTATTAGCCCATTGCATTGCTTGATTATTTGGGTCAACATTTGGTAATTTTGTTTGGTCAAATTTAATATTAAATTCATCTAATGCAGCATTAAATGCCCAAGAACATCCCATTGTAGCCACAGCTTGTAATGTTTCAGGAATTCCTTCTAATGCCTTAGCTGCTTCATCTAATGCTTCAGCAGTAGCAAGCATATCTTCAGCAGTTGGTTTTAAATTTTTAATTTGATTTTTAGCTGCTTCAATTTCTGCTTTAATATCAGGGTCTGGAATTGGAATTTCTTCAACTTTTGTTGTATATAAATCTAAATTAGGAGTTGTTTCTGCATTAAATTGTTCTTTTAAATTTGATAAATCTACTGCTTTAATAGCTGACACATAAGGTTCAATAAATTGATAAGGATTCATATATAAGGCATAAATCATTCCACCTAATGCACCAATTAATCCAAATAAATTTCTTAAAGGTTCGGCTACAACACTAATAACTGGAGCAGAAGCAATTGATTCAACAACACTTCCCATAGTTTCAGCAATAGATGTAACAGATTTAATAGCATTTATTAAATTTGTTAACGGAATTGGTTGTAATGTCATTCCGCCTTTTGTAAATGGCATTAACTTATCAAAAACTGGACCTAATTCTCCAAATATTTTTACCATTTCATTTTGGGCAGCAATCCATTGTGCATATGCTTGACTTTGCAATGATGGAGAATATCTAACCCATAAAGGTTTTTCAGTATCTTCTAAAGAATCATATTCAATTTTATTAATTAATTTAATATCACTATAATCATCTGTATTTAATTCACCACCATTTTCAACAATTGCAGAATCATTTCCATTTGCCATATTTTATCCTTATTTAATTAATCCAGATTTTGTACCATAATTATTAATTGTTAATAATTGATGTCTATTATTTGATGATTTATAACTAACGTGTACCCAACCACTATTCGGGTCACTTGATAAATTAGTTGCAAATTCAAGAATTAATTGGTCAAAATCAATATTATCTCTTATCCATACTGCTAAATCATAATTATTTACACCAAGTATTTCAATATCAGCAGCTTCACCTTTACAATGTTGAGAGGTTAAAGCTCCACCAACAACACTATTCAATGCTGGTCCTCTATAACCACTATTAACTGTTACTTTTCCATAATGTTTATAAATAGGTTCTAAAACATTATTAGCTAATAATTTTAATTTTTCAATAATATCACTTGATGGAGTATTATTAATTCCATATTTTGTTGCAGTTTGTGAAGAACATAAATCTTGTAAAGTAAAATGTTCTGATAACTGCATTGATGGAATTGGTATATTATTTGTTGATGCAGTTGGTAATGGTGTTGTTTCAATTTGATTTGTAATTAATGGTGTGTCCAAATTATAATATTCTGTTGTTTGAACTTTAAAAGAAGTATCTAATACTGGTATAGTATCATTTCTATCGTGACCACCATAAGGTTCAGCAGTTGGAATTCTTGAAACAATTGTTTCTATTGTTTCACCAATTTTACCAATTTGTTCTTGTACTTCTTCAATTAAAGGATATGGAACATTTGGTTCAGGAGTTAATGGCTGTGGTTGTGGAGCAGGAGTAATACCAGCATTTGTTGCATAAAAAGCTGTACCTTGTAAAGTTCCTGAAAATACACCATTTATTTGAGCTAATGCAGAAATAAATGATTTGATATTACCAATATTAGCATTTATTTCAGGAGCTGAAATTATACTATCAGTATCAATACGAGGTGATGAAATATTCATATTTCCTGCTGATTCAATTGATATATCTCCATCAGTTTTAAAAGTAAAACCTTGTTTCGCTTCCATTTTAATTCTACCATCGGAATGAAAATTTATATCTCCATTTGTATTAGCAGATATACCTTTTTCAGAAAAACAATCAATATAACCATCATCAGATAATTCTAACCAAGCAGTACCATCACGATTAATCATATAGATATTACCAGTATCTAAAATTAAAATTTGTGTACCATTTCGTGTTCTAAGTCTAAATCCAGAATTATATCTATTAGAATTTTCAATGTGAGAAGGGTCTAATCCGTTTTCATTTTTCAAACCTAAAATATTTTTATCGGTCGTTTCTGTTAACCAATTTAATTTATTATCATCTTCAACCCAACCATCATCAATAACCATAGTATGACCTGTTGGTGAAACATATCCCCAAGACATACTTGGTGATTCTCGTTTTGAACCAGCAGTTGAAATACCTCTCAATCTATCTTTATCTAATCCTTGGCGTTGTAATGCATCTATCATTGGTTTATAAGGTGCTTGATATTGTTCTTTACGATATGCTAATGCATCAGAATTGATTTCAGGATTTGATGATTTCATATTTAATTCACATAAAGTTTCGTGTTCATCTGATGTATATGCACCAGGAATACCTGGCAACATAAAATTCATATTTGGGTTAACAGGACAAGAAAACCAATATGGATTTGAATTTTCTCCCGAAATACAAGGATAAAAAATGAATACATAATTACCAATATAAGGCATTGGAAACCAAGAACCAAAACTTATAGGAGCAGATTTATAATTACTTGTTTGATTTGGTGTAACAGGTGTTGTTCCATAAATTGATGATGCATAATATGCTGTTACCCAATTAACAGGATTTTCTTTATCATTATTTGAACTTAAAATCCAAACTTTAATTTCTCCACCACGTAAAATAGAACGTGTATCCATCACTTCTGCCATATAAATACGACTTTTATCAAATGTTCTATCACGTGATTGTTTTTCAGATTGTGTTAAACGTGTATCTAAACGTGCCATAATTAAACCTTCATAAAATTACTATGCATAAATGATGCGTGTATTGAACCTTCAATATGTTGAGTAAATTTACCATTTTCAAAATAACTTGTTACATATAAAACTTGATATATACCTGAAATATCAACGGCTGATTCTAAATCATATAAACCATTTCCCTTCATATCTTGTTCAACAGCTGTTTTCATATCAAACACAAAATATTTTGCATTAGATAAATTCATCATAGTTTTTATATCACCATTAATATTTTTTTCAGAAAATAAATCTAACCAATAAGGGTCTCCTAAAATTTTAATTTTTAATTTAATTAAATTACCAGTATTATAAAGATTAGCAAATCCTGCTTTTGCACAATTATAATCAATTGAACCAGTTTTTGAAGCAGTTGTTGCTTGTCCAAATGGGTCATTCATAACTGTTACATTACGAGAACCTAATAATTTCATTTTTTCTTTACCACTTAAACAATGGTAAATATCATCAACATATAATCTTTTATCTGTTGCTAATTGACGAATATTTTTTAAATTTTTATATGCAGTATGTTCTTCTAATACTTTTTTAAAAGATTCTTGGTCAGATAATTTTTCATTTTCATTTTTTTTAATATCAATTAAATCTTGAATTCGTTGAACATTATCTAACGCAATATTAGTAATTGGTGTATTAATAATTGTATCTGCCAAGTAATTTTGTGAAGAATTTAAATACCATAATTTATCAATTTTTGTATTTAATTCTAATACACTTGTATCTTCTCCATTAAATAAAAATTTATATCTTTTCTTTAAACCATTAGTTATTTTCATATCAGATAAAGAATCTAATTGCATTTGTTGTATAGTTTTATTATATGCATCAATTGCCATAGCATTAGCATTATTACTATTTTGATATGAAAATTGTTTACTTGTTTCAATGAACCATTTTAACCAATAATTTTTTTTAAAAAATACATTCATTGTTAATTTATAAATTTCACGACCTTCACGATTAGCAATTGGTTTAGAATTAAAAATAACTTTTGCAACCCTATCTCTTAATTGTGGAGATAATGAACAAACTTCTTGAAAAATATTTTCTAATAATTGGTTATTATCCATTTTCATTACTAATTGACCTTTATTAGCAGTATCAATATTTTCACCAACTTTATCAAAAATACATTCTTTAAAATTATTATAAGGTGTGTATTGTCTTTCTTTTTCAGGAGTTGTTTGAGGAATAGCAGAACCAATTGGAATATATTTTCCATCATTTGTTGTAGAATACATTACTCCATTATTAACTAATGTTCCATTTTTTGTATTTTTTAAAGTCCAATCATAACCATATACTGAATTAAAATCTTTTTCATTATTAATATGAGTTTGATTATCTTGATATTGTGTTGTATCATTTAAAAATTCTTCTGAAGAATACAATTTAATTGTTACAAAATCTTCCGATGGAAAATATTTTCTTAATTCAGGATGTAAATTAAAATATTGTAAATTAATTTGTTCTTCTAAACTCTTTCTAAAATCTTCAACAGTAATTGCTTTAATTGGAGCAATATTATTTAATAAACTAATATCTTTAGTTACAATTCCCATTGAAGAACCAACCATTTTAATTTGCCAGCTTGTACCAGAATCAACAGTATCTGAATTACAAGATGTAATAATTGTGCTATAAGTAATTATTCCACCAATAGGATTTATTGGTGTATTTTTTGGTGGTTCATACCCTGAAAACCAAATATCTACAAAGAAAGGTTGTTGCATTGGATTTTCATAACCTAATAACTTTGAAATAGCAGTAATTTTATTAAATAATGAACAACCATTTACTTCAATTAAAGACATATCCATATTAATATTAATTGAATTATCTGACCCAATAACTCCAAATGCATTTCGCATTGTTAAGCTATTTAAAGAATAATTTGAACTAACTCCTGTTTCCATAATGATAATTTTTGAACTATCTGGAACATAAACAGAATTTAATCCTTTTTTATTTTGTTCAACAATATAATCGTGTATATCTTGTGGAATCATATACCAACGAATATTATATGTTACATTATCATAAAATTGTAACAAATTAGGCTGATAATTCCATTGTTTTAATTCTTTTTCTACTTGTTCATCATAAAATGCCATTTAATTAACCTTTAAAAATAAGACATAACACGTTCTTTTGTTGGGCAACGAATAATTAAACCTTCTTCAAAATCAAATAATGGGTCAGATATAATTTCTCTATTAAAGTATGAAAAAATCCAACTTAATCTTGCTGTTCCGTACATTGTATAAGCCATTTTACCTGGTTTATGATGATATTCAGATGGAATTAATATAAATAAATCACTTGAATCTTTTGGAATATCAATCGGTTGATAATATCCACGATAAAATTGATTAACAGGAGTATTTGTATATAAACTATATTCACTAAATTCTACCATTTTAAATTCCTTACCAAGTCCAACCAGCTCTATCAAATGTATATTTTGTTGGCATTATTGAAAAACCTGATTTAACTTCATCTGATGCGGTTACATTTGGATTTTCATTCATTTCTTTTTGAATTGCCTGTAAAGAAGTTCTACGTGTTTCAGAACTTAATATTTCTCCTGTTGTTGCATCCTTTGCAACTCTTAGGAAACAACCATTCTGGTCAGGAACTAATATTGTTTGACCACCTTTATAACTATCTAAATACATAACACCCATTTTATAATAATCTAAATCAAAACGTTTTTTATATTTTTGTAAATTTGGTTGAACTTCTAATTCTATATGCATTTGTAATTCAACTGGAAGCCAATTTTTTAAATAAAATCTATCATTTTTATTAACACCAATCGTTGTTGGATTTGTTGTAATATTTGATGTATTTACTGGAATACCATTAATATATCTGGTTTCTGAAGTATTATTCATATTAATTTTATCCCCATATCCAGTATCATAAAAATCACCAGTAATTGCATCTGAATATAATTGATTAATATTTTCAAAAGATGCAAGATTTAAATTTAAACCTAAACCAACATAATCTTGGTCATCTGGTAAAGTATAACTAAAAGATTTTACAACAACAGGTATATTATCTAATAAATTATTCCATCCATTCAAATATAAAATTGGTGGTGGCATACCTGCTGTACTCATTCCATCAACTTTTCCATTTCTACTATTAGCAGCTTCACCAAAATCACATTTTGTAACAGCTCTCATAAACCATATTGCAGATAACATATGACGAGCCATTTCTTTTGAATCCGCAGTAAATACCGCATCTATACTATATGTTGGTGGTGGAGTATTTTTATAATGGCTAACCGCTAAATTAGAATGTATAATTTCAGTTCTTTCATAATTAACTTGATGATTTATTGAAATTCTTGGTGTATATGGAAATACAATACCAACGGTAGGTTTCAAACATTTATATAAAAATCCATATATGTTAGAACCATTATATGCTCTTTTCTCACTTCCTAAAACATAACGTATTCTATCTAAATATTCTTCATTATTTTTAGCTAATGGAGAAACATTTAAATAAACTCTTTTATCAGTAACTGAACTTTCATAATGACTATGATTTGCCCCCATATATCTTGGTTTTGTTGGCTGAACAGGTATTAATGGAGTTGGATTCTTGGTTTTAGGTTTTTTATTTGATGCATCAATCGCCTGCTTTTTTACAGATACAGTTTGGTCTTTGCAGGGAGAATCAATTGCACACACACCTGTACGATATTCATAAACAATATTACTCATAAAAAATCCTTATAAACTATAATTATATTTATAAGGATTTTAAAGGTCTAATTTAATGGTTTAATTTCTCTTTTTTCTTGGACGACCCCTATTCGCAACAAATCTAATTGATTCTCCAACTCCTTTAACAGTTAATGTTTTACCACAGTATTTTTCATTTTTATCTTTATAAAAAATAAACTTTAAACCATCATATAATTCATAACCTTCTAATTCTGCTTCCTCTTTCCCAATAATATCTTTTTCAATATCAGTTTCTAAATAAACTTCAACAATTCTATTACTTTCAGCCATATCATATGCTTCTAATAAACATTCAATCGGCATATTACTAATTTCTTTAATCCAATTATATGGAATCCATACTGGTTCTCTATTATTCGTTACGGCTTCATCACATTTAATCACATCAAACAAAATTTCTTTTTTAGTCGCACTTTCTTCAATTTCAATTTTATTGATATAATATTCATCTGTTGAGTGTTTAGATAATTTATCAATGCAAATATGCACATTACTCTCACATAACACCCCTCTTTCAATGAGTTTTAAAGTTTCCTCATAACTTAATCTTCTTTCAAACATTTTTCTTCAACCTCAAAATTAATAATATTTTCATTCATTGTTAAATTAATAATACTGTTTTCTTTGTATTTTCCAAATACAAGATTTTTAGCTATTTTATTTTTGATTTCATTAGTAATGATATGTTTCATTGGTCTTGCTCCATTTTCAGAAGAACCAACTTTTGAAACTATATAATTTATTATATCATCATTATATTTAAAATCAATCTTTTTATTTCTTAACATATCTTTTAATTCATTAAGAAATTTTTTACAGATTTTCTTCATTACACTTTCAGGCAATGTGTTAAATGTAATGACTGAATCTATACGATTTCTAAATTCTGGTAAAAAGCTATCTTCAAAATCTTTATCAGATGGTGATGTTTCTGAATTTCCAAAACCTATTCCAATTTTATGACTATTATATGAACCAACATTTGAAGTCATTATTAAAAATACATTTTCAAAAGAAACACTTTTACCCATTGAAGATGTTAATTTACCATTATCCATTACTTGTAATAATAAATTATGAATTTTTGGATGAGCTTTTTCTATTTCATCTAATAATAAAATACAATATGGATTTTCATCAATTGCATTAATTAGTAAACCATTTCCTGCTTTTCCATCACCCGCATCTTTATATCCAGGAGGAGCACCAATTAATTTTGGTACACTATGTTCTTCCATAAACTCCGACATATCAAATCTAACTAATGGAATATTCATAATTTTTGATAACACTTTACAAATTTCTGTTTTACCAACACCAGAAGAACCTTTAAACATTAGCGAAGTTGCTGTTTTATTTGCTTCTCGTAAGCCAGACCTTGCAATAATAACGGCATCACTTACTTGGTTAACAGCTTCATCTTGACCAATAATTTCTTTTTTAAGATTATCTTCAAGGTGTTGATAAATGTCTTCTTCAGATTGTGAAATATTAGATAACGGAATATTTAACATTCTTGAAATTGTTTTCTGAATTTCTAAAACATCGCAAACAGAATTATCAATATATTTACAATATGCACCAGCCATATCTAATACATCAATCGCTTTTTCTGGAAAATGTTTATCAAAAATATATTTCTTTGTTAAATCAAGAATAGTTTCTCTTGCTCTCCGTAAATATTTAATATGATAAAATTCTTCATATTTAGTTGAAATTTGGGCAATAATCTTTCTCGTTTCATCAATAGAAGGTTCATTTATTATCATTTTATAAAATCTTCTTGTAAATGCTTCATCATTTTCCATATATTTTCTATATTCTTCAAAAGTTGTTGCTCCAATAATTTTTAATTTACCATCTGTTAATAATGGTTTTAATAAATTAGCAACATCTGGTTGACTTGCATTGTTAGATGAATTACAAATAGAATGAATTTCATCAATAAAAAGAATAATATTACCTTTTTTTGAAATAATATTATATATATTTTTTATTCTATTTTCTAATTCACCTTTAATACCGATATTAGAAAATAATGAAAGAGTATCTAATTGTAAAAATGTAATTTCAGGATGTTTTTTAATATAATCAAACGCAATTCCTTCAACAATTTTAGTTTTACCTACACCAGAATATCCAACTAAAATAACATTTGGTTTATCTTTTCTTAATAAAATTTGTTTAATTAAATCAATTTCTTCATTTCTTCCAACAATATGAATCCAATCTTTTTGTTTAACTTTATTTGTTAAATTAATTGTAAATGCATTTAAATATTCTTCTTCAAAATTATTATCATTTTTAGTATTTGAAGTTTTTTCTTCTAATAATGGTTTAATACGGTCATCAAAAATAATATTTGATGCCAAATTTTCAACTGTTTCATCTATATAATTAACATCAAAACCATTATCTCTTAAAACTTTATTAGCATAAGTTGAATGCATAAATAAAAAAGCTCCCAATAAATTAATTTTATAAAAATCTTTATTTTTTGATAAAATATCTAAACAACTTTTATTACATACAGTTACATATGAAATATATATACTAATTAATGGACTAATTATTAATTCATCAGAAGAATCTTCATCCGTTATACGGTCAATATCATTTGAATTCATACAAAAATCATTTAACATTTTAACAACATTTTCATATTTTTCAGTATCTTTTTTTGTAAGAAGATTTACTATAAATTTATCTTGTAAAATAACTGATAAAAAATGTTCTGGTAATAAAATTTTTGATTTTGTTTCTTTAGCAATATCCGATGCTTTAATAGCAATTTCGGTTAAAAGTTTTTCTTCATATACATCTACTGGCATTTATATTTTTCCTCAATAACTTTTAATAATTTTTTATCTTCATCTTTAATAGATAAAGGTTTAATTTTAAATCTTATTCTAACAATTCCACGTTTTTTTCTATTTTTTTTCAAAGGGTATCCGATATTTAATAATGTTAGTGGTTGTTGAATATTTTTTATTAATTTATTTGTTAATAAAATTTGTTTTTCTTCATTAAATAAATTAAATGATATAACATTATTTCCAATTAAATCAAATGGTGTAATTTCAATATATTTGGTAATAATTATATCACCATTTCGTGAATAAGTAATTGCTTCATCTTTTTCTGGTTTTATCTTAACGGATACAATATATGATTTTCCATTATTATCACAAATAAGGGCACTATCCATAGTATCATAAAATTTAGCAGGAATTTTAATTATGGCAGAATCGCCACAATTATTATAATTAACTTCACAGCCTGTGAATGCTTTTGAAGTTGAAATATTGATTAAAATTGGTGTTGGTGAAGAAGAAATTACTTTTTTTGCATTATCATATTCTTCTTTTAACTCAATAAATTTATCTTTATCACCTGTTTCTTTATTGTCAGGATGATATGTTTTACTAAGTAATCTATATATTTTATTTAATTTTGTTATTGATTTTATTTTAGTTAAATTAAAAAATGACATAAATAATACCTCTTAAATTAAGGTTATACTATATCATTTATTTTTTATTGTCAACCTTTTTATTTGCATTATTCCAAATTTTTCGTTCTTTATTAACTTCATTGACAAATTTTTCAAATAATAATTTTTGTTCACGGTTTATTTCTTGATTTTTTAAATAACATTTAAAATTTTCTTTATTAAAACCAATAAAAATTTGTTCAGTCTGATTTTCTGGCATTGAAAATTTACAAGGAATATTTGACAAAATTAATGGTGATTCAAGTTGTGGCAAATTTGGATAAACAGGTTGATAAATTACTTCTGTTTTAGTTGCACAAGCACATAACATTAATGCTATTAATAATAAAAATATTTTTTTCATCATTATATACTTCCTATTATTTCTATAATTTTTTCAACTGACCCTAATTGTTTTTCAAGCATTTTATTATCAATGTTTTTTCTTAAACGTTGATGAAAATTATTTCTAAATCCCATAAATCCAAAAAATACTTTTGACAATTGATTGTTATTATAATATCCTTCTTTATACTGTTGCACAAATTCTTGCATTTGTTCTAAATCCATATCACTAACCAGTTTAAAATTATCTTTTAAAATTATTTTACTTCCAACATTATATAAATTCTTTATTGCTTTATTAATATTAACAATTGAATACTTGCCACGAATATTTGTTTTAGAAAAACTTTCACTTAACAATTTAAAAGCATCAATTAATTTATTTCCAGTATTTGTAATTGAGGTATTTAATTTTTCAACTGTTTGATAATTATCATTTATAAAATCTTCAGCTGTAATCATAGAATCATCATAAGATTTATCTCTATAAAGTGGGTCTATATATTTCATATAAACCAAAGATTTTGATAAATCCATACCATAACTTTTACATTTAATTAATGCTTTTTTCAATAAATCTCCTTCTTCTTTATTATAAGGATAATTTGCTGAATTTTTTAAGCACCAAACACTATAATAATCTGATGCATTTATTCCATATTTCTCTTGTAATTCATATAAAAGTTCATAACCTTGTTTATGCTCATCTGCACGAGCAATAGGAATAATTGTATTATCTTTTAATGAAATCATTACATAACCAATATTATTCCAATCACCAATACCAATTGATTCATCACCATTACTATTGTTTTCAATAATTTTGGCTTTCCATTTACTTGCATCTTTTAATGAATTAGTAATTTTAAAATTGTCTTTAATAACTTCTGGAATTTGAAATGGAGCATCTATCTTTTCTTCATTAATTTGAATACCAGCTCTTTTTAAAACTTCATCAATCTCATCATCATAATCATCTTCATAATAGTAATCATTTATATCTTCATCGTCTTCTAATTCACCATTATAATAATATTCTAAAGATGGTGGTAATTTTTCCATTTCTAAAATTTTATATTGAGATGGATAAAAAATAACTATTAATTGTGACTTATGTTTTTTATCATCATAAATTGCTGAATCATATCCTTTTTCAATCAATTCTTCCCTAAAATATTCATACATACCTGTATCAGTAAAATCCATCATAAATTCATCATAATCTTTAATTTTATAAGGATTTTCAATATTTAATTTAGCTTTATATACAACAGGAATTTGTCCTTCAATTAGTCCTTCATCCCATTCTCTTTTAGCATAAGATTTTGCTTGATTATAATTAGTTGTAAAATATAATGCTGAATTTTCATACATTTTTAATTTACTTGTTTGACTTCCGTGATATGCAATAAATTCTACCATTTTCAATTACCATCCATAATATGTTTTATAAATTAATTCATCTAATCCATCATCAATAATAACGGGCAATTCTTTTCCATTACGTTCAACTATCCCCCAGTTTGTAATTCTCGTCCAATCACCAATAATCATTGGTTGATAATCCGTCATATAAGTATATAAATTATAAAGAAAATCATTCTTTTCTGAATAAACTTCTTTTTCCATAAATTCATCCATTAATCTACTATCATATCTTTTAACGTAATAAGGATTTTTATTAGGTTTATATATATCATAAATATATTCTATTGTCAAACATAATTCTTGCCACGAAATACCAACTAATCTTTTAAAATCTGTTGGTTTAGCTTTTGTAGCTAATTCCATTTCAATCCAAGTATAGTTATTAGTATCCGCTTCATAAATTTTTGCAAAAATTTCATAATTATTTCTTCCCCAATCAGCTTCGTGTTCATTTTGAGCTAATCCTTTTTTATTTTTTGCAATTTTTAATACTTTTTCATCATCAACCCTATAAACAATTCTTGAAGAACCAGCACCTATTTTTTGTAAACGTTCATCACAATATTTTTTTCTTCCAATAAATGTTGAAATTTGAGAAAATTCATTTAAATTAAAATTTGTTGGATATGCCATTTCTTCTAATGGTTCTTCAATACCAGCCATTTCTAATATTTTTCGCATATGTTCTGAAATTTTCATTATATCTCCAAGTAAAAAAAATCTCTCTAAATATTTATTAGAGAGATTTTTAATCTTAATATTCATTGTGCCACATAAGAACTTTTGAATAATTATCATAAAAGAATAGCCATTCTCCATCTGGGCAATCAGTATATGAATAATGTTTTTTATAAAGAGGTTTATCATTACCATCAGAAATAATCATATCACCTTTACCATTTTTAACAATAAGTTTAATAGAAAAGAATTCTTCTTCTGTTTTTTTAATCCATTTAGGCATAAAAATACAAAAATCATTTAAGAACCAAAATGCTTCTGCATTTTCTGCAAAAATTTTTACTCCATCAGTAATAAGAATTTCATTACCACAGTTATATCTGTAATAGTTTTCTGTACCTGTTGCATAAGCCATCAAATTTTCTAATTCAGTTGAAGTAATCATTTGTTTAACCTTTCATTATTTGTTGTTGATAAGGTTAATATAACATAGAAAAATTACTTGTCAAGAGAAAATAAATTATTTTATATTTAATTCACATTTAATTTCAGGATTTAATGAATTTTTTGCCATACATACTTCATAGTTATTAATTTTCATAAGTATAATGTTTGAATCTTCATTTAATTCCAACGCATCTATTTTTAAATTAGTTTCAGAAATATATTTTAATGATTCTTTTTCATTTTTTCTAATCTGTTCCAATTGTTCAACAGTTACATTAGCTGTTGTTGAAATTGTTTTAATTTGATTTTGTAATTCATTATTTTTAATAATAAGAGTTTGATTTTGTTCTTTAGTAATAGATAATTCATTTGACATATATCTAAAACCACCATAGATACCAGCACCTAATGCAATTATTAACAAATATGGTAGAAATTTTAAAAATATGTTCATTTACCATTCCTTAATAAGTTTGTATCCATTTGGATATATTTTTTGTATTTTTTCATCTTGAGATAATTTATTTATTTGATGATTATAATATCCCCAATAGGTTATAGCATCTTTTGATAATCTTAAACAGATATTATCTTCTTCATCCATACCAAGTATTTGAAATGCTTTTTGATGATTAGCAGACATTGCGTCCCATACCAACCATTGTCCAAAATAAGGCTCATTTAAATCACCATCAATAGCAATTCTTAGTTCTTTACCATTATTTAATTGTGATTTAATCCAATTTATTGATGGGTCTTCATAAAATGTAACGCCTTTAACAGTATATTTGCTTTCATTTATTTGAACACCAGCAATTTTTAAAACTTCATTAATAGCATTTTCATCATATTCTATTGGTAATTCTTTTGCGGATTTAATTAATTTTTTATCAAATAATAAATAACAATCAATCCCACTATTATCTAATAATGCTGAATTAAAACCATTATCTATAAAAACTTGAATCATATCATTATCAGCATCAATCAAACCACCAAAATCATACCATTCATCGCCAAATAATTCTTCACCATCATAATCATTTGCTAAATTTAATTGATTGTCATCTACATCAAATTCAACTAAACCGCCATTATTAAATAATTTAGCATATTCTAATGCATAATCAATATCATCAGTCGTCCAAATATAATTTTGATTTGGTCTAATTCCCCAATTTGAATAATCTTTATTATAACCTCTATATAATTTCATTTTAAACCATCATTAAAATTTTATTATTTTTAATTAAGAAAACATTTTTATCAGTTGTAATAATTTCATAACCTGGAAACGCATTTTCTAACAAATAAATTTCACCATCATCTCTATCATTAAAAGTTTTAGAGCTTTCAATGATTCTATTTAATTCATCTTCTGAAATATAACGTTTTGGAGTATATTTACGTATCCAGCCATTGTCATTAATTAAAAAAGGTTTATAATTTTCTTCAACTGTTGTTTCATCTGTATCAATATTAGCCGTATCTCTTAATTTATTCAATCTAACATATTTTTTAATATTTTCTTCAGATAATTCAACTGGTTCATTCATTTGATATGTTGAAAAATTCCATCCTTTATTATCTGCGACAAAATTAATAGTATCAATCATATCTAAAATCATTTTGGGAAAATTATCATTCCTTTCAACTTCAACGAAAATAATATATTTGTTATCATCAGTTAATGAATCAGAAATTTCAATATCACGAATTTCAATATAATAATATTTTTCAATAAAATCTTCCAATTCTTCTGCTGCATCTAATTCATTTACAAATAAAGCAACAGTAATATTATCTTCATCAATTTTAGAAGTATATTCATCTATACTTATATAAGAAGATATTAAATTAGCTAAATCATTTTCTCTCAAATCTTCATATAATTTCATTTTATATCCTTAAATTTCATCACCATTTGATACAACTGATTCAACATTATCATTTGTTTCATTTTCATCATCTAATTTCTTTTGAATTGCATCTAAATCGTAAATGTTATCATTAATAATATGTTTATTTGGAATTAATATGTCAACTAACCAAATATCCTTTTTTTCCATTATTGGTTCATATTTTCCTGTACGAGTATTATATTTAATATCTTTTTCTGTTTTATATTCTTTTGGCAAATATTCATAAGATGGTTTATATTTTACTAAACAATCATACTTAGATAATAAAACACTTCCTTTTGTATGAGGTTTTTTATCTCGTGGTGTTTTTAAAATAATATTTGTAAAATGTCTTAAAAAATTTACTTCAACTATTTCAGCATCAAACCAATTTGGAAAAGCATACACATTAAGAATATCAAAAAAATCATCAATATTCATTAAGACATCTAAATAATTTTCATTTTTATATATATCATTAATAAATTGATATTGCTGTAATAAAAATAGATTCATTTATTTTCCTTTTATCAATATAAAAGTATTTATTATATTATTTTTATAGTAATAAAGCATAATATATCAAAATATTATGCTTTATTTAACAGAAATTAAAATGTAATTAAACAACGTTCTAAAACTAAACCAATAACAAATAGAAATAATAAAATAATTAAAATATATTCTACCATTTTATTTTTCTCCAAGTAAAATAAGACCCGTTCCTGTTAATTCTTTCTTTAAAAATGCCAATTGTTCAGGCATATCAAAATAATAAGTTTTATTATTTTTAATTTTAATAGCTGTTAAACGGTCATCATCATCTTCGGAAATAACATAACCTTTTTTTCCAAACATTTCAATGAAAGAAGAATTTTCTTCTGGTTCTAAGTTATATGGTTTAAAAGCCTGTCTTACTTTTGATTCCAAATCTAATAATACAGCTTTTTCAGCAGCTGACCATTCATAATTAACAGATTTTAAAACAATATCCCCAACAACTTCTTGAATTTTATTACAAAATGATTCACTTTCATAATAACTTTCCATACCTTTTGGTAATTCCATATCAAATTCTAATTCTTTATTAGAATTAAAACCTATATTACCAACTTTAGCAATGACTTTTTCAAATTCTTTGTCTTCTAATTGGATTAAAATTGTATCTTTTTCATCATTTATTAAAATTTTATATTTACTAACCATTATTAACTCCTTCGTTGTCATTACCAATAGATTGATTTGATAATGTTCCAAAAGATAATACATCATCAGAAGCATAATAATTAATTTGTTCAACAGTAATATATACAATTAAATTAAATGGGTTTGCTTTATTTGGTCTATTTAATAAAGGTGAAAATTTAACTTTTTCAACTGAACAACCTTTATAAATTGAATGACATTTATTTGGATTTGATAATGATAATTCAAAATCAAAAGAAGTATGCATTAATATATCATATAATTCTTTTTCAACATAACCATCTTTAGTGCTTCGTAATGTTAATATTAACATTTTATCAGATACAACATTATCTTCATTTCCCATATCTGCATAATTTTCCACCTTTAAATCAGGCAATTCAACCATAAAAATATTATCTGGAATATACTTTAACATCTGCCCATTTGTAAGTTTAAATCGTGTACTAAACTTATTATCCCAGTTATATTTTTCTACTAACTTATCTTTATCCATTCTCTTTTCCTTTTCCATAATAAGTATATCCATTATGAAACAAAGAAAAAAAAGATGCAATAATATTATTGCATCTTTAAAAATAATTAAATTTCAGGTTTGGGCAAAATTTTATTAAAAAATTCATCACTTAATTCTTCTTTATCTATTTTATTAATAATATCAATAACTTCATCATTTAATTCAGGATGCTTATCTAATAACTTCAATAAAATATGATGATTAGTTTGAAGATTAATAATATTAGACATAACTTGCCGTCTATAATCTGCAAAAACTTTATGCATAAAAAATTCATAAATATCCCTATTTCTAAAATCAACAGTAATATCCACTGATGGATTAAATTCTTTAAAAATAGGATTATCTCCAAATAATTTAGTTTGTCCAATGACAATTTCATAACTCATTAAAAATCTCCATTATATAAAGTTCTTGCTACACTAACTACATCAATATCATTATAATATTCAGTTCCATTATCATCACACCAATCAATATCATTAAAATTAATTTTTTGTTGTTTAACCATATCCGAAGCCATTTCTTCATTTAATGCTTTAACTGTAATATATCCTGTACAATCAATTGTCTTTGTACCACTAATCTGTACAGTAAATTCTGGTAAATTTTCTTCATCTTCTTCTGAAATTCCTGTTCCCCATAAAGGGTCAAAATTTTTTCTAACTACTCGTGAAAAATCACCTGCATAAGGGCATCTTTCATTTTGATAATCTAAAAATTCTTTCCAATCTGAATTATTCCACATATAATGTCTTTTATAATCACTCATTATTTTCCTCATTTTCAAATTCTTTTTTATATTGAAGATACATTTCATATCTTAATTGTTTATTTCGTTCTTCAATAGCTTTTTTAGATTTTTCTAATTCTTTTTGTTTTTCAATTTCTTCTTGTTTTAATCTATCAATATACATTTGAATACCATTTTCAGAATTAAATTCTTCTGGTAAAATTTCAAATGTGTTTTCGCACCATTCAGAACAAAATGATTTCCCAATAGTAATTATAATCATATTATTTAAAATAGTTGTATGTTGATATTCCCAATTAGAATACTCCATAGCTTTTATAAATTCTTTAGCTCTTTTATCAATAGCATAAATCATATCAACATAATTCATCTTTAACCTCATAAACATTTCCTGCAACAAAAAAACCTAAACCCATTTCATTAATATATTTAATAAAAGTTAAATCAAAATCAGCATAACCATCTATTAATTCAACTTCACCAAATTCTCTAACTATTGTTTCAAAATCAGTATCTTCACCATCTTCATCAATATAACGTATAATATCATTTTCATAAACATTTACATTTCCATCAATATATACTAATTGATTTGGTTCAAATCTCTCTGGAAATGAAAATAAAAAACCAATTGTTTTACGTTCTCCATTAACATTATAAAATATATCATTTCCTGTTGAAGTATTTTCAGGATATAACAATTTATTTTCTTTTTTATCATAAAATCTAAATTTAACAACTGATTTAAAACTATACAAATTTTCTATTGGCATTAACATATCTCCGTATCATATATAAATTTTTTGTTTTACTTTTTTCAATAATATAACCAAATTTTTGATAAAAAGCAATTAAAATATCTTCAGGTGTTCCATAACAAGTAGATACTAATAATTTACTATCATATTGATTAATGTCTAACCATTGACAGAATTGCTCCATTATTTTTGTTCCAATATGCATATGCTGTAAATTTTTAGGAATAATAAAATTATTTAACCATACTAATTTTTCTTTCTTCCAAATAGATATATCAAATTTAATTTTATATAATTTAACAAGTTCATTATCAAAATTCATTTTAAAAATCCATCAATATATCTATAAACAGGAGTATTGGGATTTTTATTTAACCAAAACTCCTGTATACTTCCCTTTAATACAGAATTAAGCCACCAATGAGGATATTTCTTATCTTCATATAATTCAAAAAAATATAATAGCCCATTTCTCATATCTTCTTTCCAAGATGTTACTTGTAAATTAAGAATTTTCTTTCCTAAAAAATAACCATTTCTTTCATCAACAAAACCTTCTCCATATGTTTCATAACGATACATATCTTCCTTTGCTTTATCACTAAAATCAATGTTATCACTTGCAAATTCTTTAGCAAACATTTCATATAATGGTATCATTTTTTGAAATTTTTTACCAAGTTTTATCATTATGCCCCCATAGCAACAAGAACTAATGAATTAGCTTTAACTTCAACTTCTGATTCTCTTAACAATTTTTTTTCATTTTCATTAAATAAAGAATCATTAAATTTTGCTAATTTTCCATTATTTTTTAAGCAAAATAATCTTCCATTAGCATCAAATTTTTTATCTGCAACAACGTGATAACCATTTTTCGTTTCAAAAGATTCAAGATAATCTGTTCCGCATAATTTTTTAACAACATTTAAAACATTAACATCTTTTGTATCAACATCAAACATCCATCTACGACCATCTCGGTCAGAAGATTCAGCTAATTGAGTTACCGATGGAACAAGTTTATTAAACATTTTAACTGAAACTTGTGGTTCTTTAACTCCAAGATAAGAATCTAATTGACGATTTACAACATCACGAGCAGCTATTAAAGTTTTCATTGTTGATTTTCTATCTAATGTCATATATAAACGACACCTAAACATTTCAACAACTGTTTTCATATCTTCTTTAACACGGTCAAAATATTCTTCACTATCAACAAGCCATTGACGAACAAAACATTCTTGCTTTTCTTTATCAAGCAAAACAGGTCTTTCTCCATCTTTATAATCTTTTGCTCTTATTAAAGCAACAAATTTATAATATGTTTGTTCAGGCTTCCATTGAACAACATTTTTAACTTTATCAAAATTATCAACAAGTAACATTTTATTTCTCCCTTTTATTAAAAAGGCAATCTACACCTAAAATTTTTAACTAATTGTTTATCTTTTAACATAATAGAAAACTTTTCTCTATTAGAAAATTCTAATTCTATTTTTCTTTGTTTAATTTCATTACCATTTAGATTCTCCCAAATACACAAATATTTTTTAATATTTTTAAGTTGTCCCATTGATTGCCATTTAGTCCAACTATAAGCATATCCGTTGTACACCCAATATCTAACAAACCAGTTTTTTGATTGTGATTCACATAATTCAGTTAAATCATTATCAATTAAATAACAACGAATTGCTTTCATTTTACTAACCTTTCAAATCAATATCAAAAATAGCATTAATTATTTGAATATATCTTTTATAGTCACAATTAAAAGCTATTTGTAATTCATAAGATGTAATCCTATCACCCATATGTTCAACAACACAAACTTCTTTATTTTCATTATTAATAAACAAACGACAACAACCTAATTTAAAAACTTCAATATATTCTTCATACCAACCTTGTTCTTTATCTAACCAAAATTTTGTAATTGTAAAATTAAATTTGTCGCAATTATCTTCAAGAAGTTTAACAAAATCTTCCCAAGAATTCACCATTATTTTATTCCTTCTTTTTAAAATGTGTTTCGCCTAATTTAAGTGCATAATAAATCAAAAAATAAATAACAAAACCACAAAAAACAAATTTAACAAACTCCATAAAAAACCCACATATAATCAACCAAACATAAATATCAACACCTACCATCGCCCATTTTGTTGGTTCATCTTGTTTTTTAATCTGATTAATGGAAAATACTGCTCCATTCTTAATATAAATACCAATTTCTTTAAGTTTTCTTAATAACTCTTTCATTTTTTATCCTTTTCATATAAAAATAATTTCTCTATGCTGTAAATATAACATAGAGAAATTAATTGTCAATAGATTTTTTATTTTACTGGATAATTTTTTAAGATATAATCTACTAAATCTTCAATTTTATTTAAATCATCAGTAATTTCATTTGTTTCCGATGAATATAACACGTGATTAACATCTTCATAAAGCCACCAATCAACTAATTCATTTGCTTCAGGCGTTATTAAATAATCTAACAAATATCTAATTACTTTATATAATTTATCATCAATCCCAATTAAATCACAACATTTTAAAGCTGAATTAATATTATTCATATATTCTGAATGTTCTTTTAATATAGTAATAATATTAGTTAAAACATCTTTTAAATTACTATTATCTTCTGTTATTTTTTTTGAAGATATTTCTTCTAATTTCTTTATAAAATCATATTCATTCATTTAGCCACTCCATTATCATAAAAAAGAAAGTTGTAAATATTCCTATAAAAATTATAATCCATTCAGAAAATAAAAACATACATCCGATAAAAATAGTAAAAAAACAAAATTATTAATGTAATGATAAAATATGATTGCCATTTATGTTTTTCTTTTTCTTCAATAGATATATTAAAAATTTTAGAAAACCACTTATTAAATTCAAATGTATTTTGATTGAATTTATAATTATCAAAAATTTCTTTTAATTCATATGAATTAAAATATTTCGTTAAATCTACATTAAAATCAAAATTATTTTTTGCACAGGCGAGTTTATATTGAATTAATTTTTCATATAGATATTTTTCATTAAAAGAAGATTTTGTTAAATTTTTAACTAATTTGGAAATTAATTCTCTATGTAACATTTTGTATTCCTTATATTTAGGGGAGTTTAAACTCCCCTAAAATTATTATTTGTTTTCTTCTAAAAATTTTTCCATTTCTTCAATAGAAGTAAAAGATTCATTAGAAATAGTTGGAGCAAATTGTTCTAAAAACTCTGATTTAGCATTTTCACGAACAATCTCATCATCATACATTTCGTTAATTTCATTAATATTTAAGGATGAATCAGTTCCATTGGGCAAATATAATGTACTTTTAATGTTATTGCTTTCTTTTCTAACTTCAACATTTTCTTTTTTAGCTTCAAAAATTTCAATCTTCCCTTTAGTTTTTTCAATTTCCAATTCAAGATTATCATTAGTTTTTTCAATATCAGAAATAGTTGTTTTTCTTGTGCATAAAGCATCTTCTCTGCTTTTGATAATTTCATTTTTAACTTTAAGTTTTGTTGCTAATTTTGTAAATAAAATTTTATCATCTTTATTTTTAGCATCATCTAATTGTTTCAAAAGATTATTTTTTTCATTATTCAAAGTTTGTAATTTCTTTTCAATAACTGCTGCTTCCTGAACCTCATTAACTAACTTATCATAATTTTCTTTTCTTTTTAATTCAAAATCAGATAATTGTGCTTTTAATAGTTCAACATTAAATTCTTTTCTAATAGATTTATTTAATTTAATAAAACCAAAAGTTAGAATTGAAACAATTGTGTTAAATAGATTTAATAAACTATTTGTTAATTTTTTAAATAAATTCATTTTTATAATCTCCATAAATTAATATTCCGTTTTTATTATAAATTATTAATTTTCATTGTCAAGATAAAAAAATACTTTATCACAATATTTTTTAAAATATGGAAACATATTATAATTATCTTTAATTTTCTTGAAAAATTGATTTCTCTTATTATCTTTAAATTTAGATACTTTTTTAAAAGGAAATTTAATATCTTCAATGATTCCAGATTGATATATTTTAATTCTATATTCTGATATTTTTTCAAAAATAACTATAAAGTCTTCATCAAGCAATGAATCAACTAATTTTATTAAATTTTCTTCATTCTCGGTTAAAGCATTTTTATGTTTCCATTTATTTGGATGTTCTTCAAATACTTTTTTACCTCTATAATATAAATCATTTTTATATATATTTTGCGAATAAGTTGTATAACTATTACAAAATACATCTTTTTCTTCTACTGATATTAAATCATTTTGCGTAGCATTTAAAATTAAATGATTACTTTCATCCATATAAGTATATAATATATTATTATCATTAATTGTTTGACTAATCAATATAAAATGCATTCCACAAAATTCAATATCCTGACAACCCCAAATTTTTTCTTTTTGGGGTTGCTCGGCATTTATAATTTCTTCAATTTCTTTAATATCTTCAAAAGTTGGACTGAATTTAATCCACTCATCAAAATTTGGAACATATTCTTTTTTTAATGGTAATAACATTTTTACACCTTAATTATATTCTGTTGTTTCGCCTTTACGAAGTTTATATGCTTCTGAAACAGATTTTAAAAATACTCTACCAAGCTCACTTATATAACGTTCATTTAATGGACGAATAACTACACCTTCACGAATTTGGTTTTTATTTTTACCAAGAGTTGTTTTACCATCAGTTAATTCTTTAACTTTTTCATATGAATATTCTCCAACATATAAAGATGGTACACGTTCAATTCCAAGTTCTGAAGCAAATGCTTTGCATTCTTCATAATTTAAAAATCTACCATAACGAGGTTTTCCAACATAAACATCAAATAAACGATACCCAATATGTCCATTTTCCAAACCATATTTTAAATCCTGCATACCATAAGTTTCACCAAATAAAGTTAACATATCAGAATTTTTATAAAGTTCAGAATTAACAACCTTATTTTCAATATCATTTAACTTAAATGCACGGACATAATATGAATTAGCATTAGACAAATTATTCTTAAAAAATAATCCTTTATCACCCTGTCCTTTTGAAGCAATATAAATATCCTTATTCTCACCAAAAGTTTCATCATTTACAACACCTTTAGTAAAAATAAAACGAGTTTGAGTTCCGTGAATTTTTTCAGTTGCTTCAAACATTTCACCTTCAATAAAAGCATCCATAAACTTTTGGATTGGTTCAACATCATAAGGAACAACAATTTCAGTTCCACCATTAAAAATTTCTCCACCCATTTTTGCAGGAATAGGAGGTTCATATTTTGTAATACCAAGAAATTCAGCAACATTGTCATCCTTATATACTTCTAAATATGGCATATAAGAATTTTCCTCAACATATTCATCACCAGTACCATAAGGTTCACCTTCAATAATGTTTATAGTATGATAATAATTATCTTCTGCATCATTTCCCATTTCCAATTCTTTAACAGGATACAAAATACCTTCTGAAAAAATACCACGAAGTTTCAAAGGTTTTACTCTATTCCCTTCTTTGCCTGCAAGCATTCCACAGTTCTTTTCTTCATTCCAAAAATCCATTTTCTTCAACAACCATTCAGGAAGTAAAGCGTTTTCAGGAATATAAACGACTAAATCACCAACATTATAACGGTCAGAACCATCTGGTAATTTATTAGAAATACAATTATATCCGCCGATATTATAAATTGTTAATCTATCAGCATTTGGATGATTTGCCTTCTTTTCAATTTTAACCACTTTACATTCAAAATTAGCCATTTTTATTCTCCTTTATTATCTTCAATAATTTCAATTATATCTAAATTACCTTCCCACGAAAAACATTCTTCTAAAAATTCTACTGAAACACCTGATACTATATCAAATATTACTAATTCTTCATCGGAAATTTCATTTTGTAACCATCTTAGTCGTTGTTCATTTCTATCTTTATCAATCCAAGGGTATGGTTTAAAACTTTCTTTAAAACGCTTTATACCATTATCATCAATATATGTTGGAGCAATTAAAATAATTCCTGAATTTTTAAATTTAATTTTAATATTCTCCATAATTTACTCCTTTAATTTTAAATCTACCATCAATACTTTTTCCATTACAATCAAAATAAGTATTAACATTATCACTCATTAAATAAAATAAACCACCTTTAACTTGTTCAACAGAAGAAATTTTAATTTTCATATCATTAATATTTAAAATATCATTATTTTTAATATTATGAAAAATACCTTTTCTATAATAACCATATTTTAATTCTTCATCTGTTATAATTGCACTTTTTTTAGAATTACAATTTTTACACATAAATTGTAAATTTATCATTTTATTAACTCCATTACACGATTGAGGAATTATATGGTCTTTATTGTAAAAAACAAAATCTCCATTAGTATCTGGATTACACGGTATTAATTGATAAACTTTTTTACCATTTTTATCTATACATTTATATGAATTAATTAAAGCATAATGAGTAAAAACTTTACCACAACAAGGACACATATCATTAAATAACGACAATAATGCGGTATGTGTGGAAACATTGATTTTCATACTATTATTCATAATTGTAACATAATGATTATGAATTTCATCTATCATTTTTAATGAAATAATAGAAATTCTTGACAAATATTCCATTTTCCATAATGGCATTGATTTAATTAATTCACGCCCTTTTTCCTTGGTAATCAATTGAGCAATTTCAAGCATCAATATCCCTTTCTAAAAAAATTAAAGTGCTTTATACGTTTTTAATATAAAGCACTTTTTAAATTTGTCAAGAATTATTTGAAAAATTATTAAATATTTTATCAATACATTTTTCTAATGCTTTTTTATGACCAATTTCATCATCATTTAACCAAATATATTCTTCATAAACAAAATTACAATTTCTATCAACATAATATGCAAAAACATATTTTGTTGAAAAATCACAGATTTTATCCACAAATAATTTAACTCCTGTAATTATAGAATTTTGTTCCAAGGCATTGGATTTAATGAAATTTTTAATATATTTTTCTTTATCCTCATAACTTAAACCCGTTAATGTTTCAAACATAATTCTTCCTTTTGTATTTAAATAAGAATCAAAAGGCATTTCTATATAACTTATTGAATCACCAATTTTATATTTAGGAGTTATATTAAACTTATTAATTTCATAAGCTAAACTATATTGAGGTAAAGACGAAATAAAATCTACCAAATCAAAAATTTGATGGCATTCGCATTTAATATTTCCAATAATTAAATTATTTTTAGTTATATATGAAACAATTTCTCCAAATTTTGTTTTTTCATAATGATTTTCAATATTAAAAGTTTTATTATTCCGATAGCATCTAACAATTTTATCTCTATCAATATATAATTCATTAATTAATGAATCTTTACTAATATCATATGAAATTCCTTCTGGAATATCATTAACAAAAAAATAATTATATAAAAAGGTTTGGACATCTTCTTTTTCAATAGCCGTTATAATAACTGGTTTATCTATTGGTTGTGTATCTGATTCTACCATAAAATTTTTATCATCCATTAAGTTTCTCCAAAATTATTTTTATATTAAATTATAGGAGTATAAAACTCCTATAATTACCATTTAATTGTAAGACATAAAGATGTCGTATATTCTACAACAAATCCATTTTTTAACAATTCAATTCTTACATATTCTACAATATCTTTAATTTCATCAATACTTAAATTCTTTAAAACAGGAAAAACAATATTATTAAAAACTATTGATATTTCTGTTTTTTCAGCATCATTAGAATTTGCCATAAGTTTATCATTTACAATAGAAATAACTGCATTTTTAATTTTAAATAATCTAGCAGACTTTTCTTGTTTATTTCTTAAATCATTAGCTGTAATAAGAATTTTATTTTCAGATAAATTTCTATTTTCTTGTTGAGTTACTTTAACAGGAGAATCAACTAAAAATTTTTTAGTTTTATTTTTAATTTTAGTTTCATTTTCTTTAATTCGCTGATTAGTTTCAGGAGAAATTTTTGCAACAATATCCTCATCATTACTATCATCAAGTAATTCATCTAATGATGGTAAATCACCAAGTAAATCCTGTAATGAAATATCATCATCACAACAAGAACAATGACATTTATAATTACATTTTCTATTCTTATTTTCTTTATTAATATCTTCGTTTGTATCATCCATAATAGTATCAACTAAATCAGGAATTAATGTTGCTAATACTTCAAACATATCATTCACATTCGTATTCATATTTTTATTTTTTTTCATATTTTATTTTCTCCTAATCAATAAAAAATTCATTTTCTTGTGAATACTTAATATTCATCAAGCAATATGATTCATATGCTAATTTTTCAAAATCCATATTTAACTCTTTTTTTGCTTTTTCTGTAATAAGCTCGGAATCATATGAACCATTCATTAAAGTATATTTAACCTTTAACTTATCATTTTCAAAAAAATAATACTTCATTGGAATAATATTATTTTTTTGAATAAATTTTAATAAATCATTATTCATTTATAACCTCTTTTTAAGATTTCTATTTTAATATAAATTAAATATATTAATTTGTCAAGGTTTTTTATTTTAATATTTCAGACAATATATATAAACCTATTTCAGGTTTAACACAATTTCGTAAAACTTGCCTTTTATTACTAATTTTGCTATTAACAACCACTTCATAATTGTCAAAATCGCTGATTTTATTTTTTGTTCTAATAGCATCTTTTTCAAATTTTTTATTAGCAATCGGTTTATTACTCCAAAATAAATGTCTTTGTAAAATTGCTGTTGGTTCAATTAGTGGCTTATAATATGGAATAACATTTTCAACACACCAATTTCCCTTATAATAGGTCTTTAAAAAAATAATAATTGAATATAAGCTCATATCTGGTAATATTGGTGCAAAACCTTTACCTAAAACACCTACATTATGTCTATATTGCCCGTGACTTTGACAAGGTGGTGATGCCCATATAAAATCAAAATTGTTATAATTACTTTCTAAATATTTCAAAGCATCTCCAACAATAACATTATCATTTGGATATAAATGTTTATAAACATCTGCAATTTTTTCATCTAATTCAACAGCCGTAACTTCACAATTTTCCCATAATGCTCTATTACCACCAATACCTGCATATAAATTTAATATTTTCATATAATATATCCTTAATAATTTGTAATTAGCACCTCATCACTATCATTAGAACCTTTATTCTTTCTATGATAATTACAATTATTATATGTATAATTTAAATGATGAACTATATATTTTTGACTCCAATCAAATAAAATATCATTTTTAGAGCCATTATTTTCTAAAACATTTGATAATGCCCATTTAACATTTTTATTATTTAATTCATCTAAATAATTCAACAATTCTTTTTCATCATTTTCCGTCCACATTTTAAATCCTCTGTTTCCATCATTATAGGCAGCAGTTGAAATTAAATATGGTGGGTCTAAATAAACAAAATCATTTTCATTTAATTCTAGTTTATTTAAACAATCCTTATAATCTCCATTAAAAAATTGAATATTTTGATTTTTTAAAATTTTTGTAAATTTTATTAAATCATTTTTAATTGAATCATTATAACAACTTTTATATTTTCCAAACGAAGAATTAAATTGATGATTATTATTAAATCTTATTTGATGATTAAATGAAAAACAAGTTAATATAAACAAAATTAATGGATATTTTGTCTGATTATAAACTTCTCTTAACGCATTGTAACCTTCTAAATTAGTTTTAGATAATTGATACGTTCCAATAATATTATCTATTGTTTCTAAAATTTTGTTTAAATCATTATTTTTTAAGAAATCAAAAAACTCTATAAGATATGTTATCATATCATTACAAACATAATTATTTGCATTAACATTTATTCCAACAGTATAACTTCCAGCAAATAAATCAACAAAAGTATTAATATTTTTTGGAAATAGTGGTAAAATTTGTGATAACAATTTATATTTGTTACCAGTATATCTTAATGGACATTTTATATAATCACTCATTCTATACCTTTAATATTATCTTTTAAATACTTATACAATCTCATTACTGAAATTCTTTTAGCCGAAATAGAATTAACATATTCCCTAATAGTATTAAATTCTAATAATTGTTTCATTTGTTCTGTAAATTCTGATTTATGACAATAAAAATATGCTTCTTGTGCATATTGTCCAACATATTCAGGAACTTTTCCCAATGAACCATTACCCCAATTACATATTGCATAATCATATCCTTCAGGTTTTTTATATGAACCATTACGGCGATATTCTTTAATAGTAATATCTTTTAATGTATAATCAGGTTTTTCATTTAAAATTCCATTTTTAGGACGTTTATATATATTAAAACAACAATGTAATTTTCTATCTGAATATTGAATTATCCCTAAATCTTCTGAATATATTAAATCAAATTCATACATTTGTAAATTATTATTTAACTGCGATATAGGTTGAATAAAAGCAATATAATCACCAATTTCACAACATTTTTTATAAAATTTTACAGATAATGAATTTGAATTTCCAAAAGGCGGATTTCCAATACATAATCTATTCTTTTTATATTCAATATTTTCTTTTAAAAAATCAGCTTTAATAATATCTTTAAATTCTGGTTCAATGTCATATGCTGTACATTTTATTTGTGAACTAAATGCACCATTTCCTGCTGATGGTTCAATAATATCTTCAATATCATTCACTCCATTATAAACTAATACTTTAATAGTTGTATCTATTAATCTTTTTGCCAAATCTTTAGGAGTATAATACTTATCATTAATAATTTTCACCATTATCAAAATCCCCATTTATCATCATCATTTATTGTTTTATATATACAAAACATCATAAATGAGCAAACAAGTAATAAACTTAAAATAAATGTCATTGTAATCCTTTAAATATATGCGTTATTACATCTGCTGTCCAACCATTACCAATGGCTTTTTTAGCCAAATGTTCAGGAACAGAATCACAATAATTTTCAGGTAAAGTTTGTAATCTACAATATTCTTTTAAAGAGTAATAAGTCCAATTTTTTCTATATTTTCCAAAAGCATCAACATATCTTCCATAAGATAAATTACTTAAAACGTTATCTTTTTCAACAGTTGTTAAACAATTACTTTTATTACTATTTGCTTTACGTACTTCTAAACATTGAACGATAGGAATTTCTTTATTATAATCTTCTCTGTGTCCATTATTATTAATTCTTCTTCCCACTATTGTTGCTTTATAACAAAAGTCTTTATTATCTAAAATATCTTTTAACTCAATATGTTTATCTTCAGGATATTCTATTTTCCAATTAAACCAATAATTTCTTTTTCTTTGTTGAGCAGATAATAAAGAACTATCAATTAAAATAGGTTTCACACCAACTTCGTTAGTTATGACTTCTTCCCATTCTTTTTTCATTATAACATTTTCTAAAAGAAATTTAATATTAGGATTAATAGATTTTAAATAATTTAAAATATCTCTATATTCAAAAAATAATTTAGATTCTCCATTAAATCCTTGTTGTTTACCTGCTGAAGAAAATGACGTACACGGAGAACCACCTATTAATAAATCTATGGTATTCCATTCAATATCCCAATTTCTCCAATTTAATACAGAACCTAATTCAATAATATCAGAATAATTTGTTTTAGCAATTGTTATAGCATTTTTATCAATTTCTGAAGCATAATATTTGTCAACATTTATTCCTGCTCGTTCTAATGATAATCTTCCTGTTCCAATGCCGTCAAATAATGACAACACTTTCATTATTAATCCTTTAATTTTAATGCTAATTTATACAAAAAATTATGAAAAATATTTTTATTTTCAATTTTATTTTGCTGAAATAAATTATAATAATCATTAAAAATTGATGACTTTCTGGATAAAATTATCCATCCTTTATTTTTCATTAAATTTTCATAAATTATTTTTGGTTGATATATACTAATTAATTCATTATAACAAATATCAACTAAATTATCAATTTGTAAATAAAGATATTTTGAAAAATTTAATGATGGTTTATCAATAACATATTCTTTAAATTGTTCAACTAATTCATTAATATAATCTTCTAAATTTTCACATTGACCACTTAAAATTTCTTTTAATTTATTATATTCAACACGAATTTTAATTTGTTCAATATTATTATGAATTGTTTTTTCAATAAGATTTGTAGATATGCGAGGAATTATAATTATAATATTTGTTTTTTTATTTAATTTAAAAGATGCATAAATTGAAAATTCTTTTCTTAAATAAGAAATAAAACGACTAATTAAAATAGAATTTATACCTTTTCCAACAAATTTTTTCTGAATATCATTATATAATTTTTCAATAAAATTATCATATTCAGAAATATCTGCCATATAAAAAGTTGATACTTTCATATTAAATCCTATTATTTCATTTATTTATATTTTCAATTCTCTCTTTTGCAATTTTAAACATATTTTTATCTAATTCAATTCCAATAAAATTCCTATTCATTTCTTTACAAACAATACCACAAGTTCCACTTCCCATAAAAGGGTCAAGAATAATATCATTTTCATTTGTAAAATTTACTAAAATTTTTTCAATTAATGCTTTTGGAAACCCAGCTTTAATGAATTTATTTCTCTCACGCTTAATTTCCCAAATATTTGTTTCAGTTCCTCTGGCAAAATTAGCACAATCAAATGCTCTATTGTATGGTTTATTATTGTCAAATACAATAATAAATTCAAATTGGCTGTTTAACATACCAACTTGCATAGCAGGCTGACCATAACCTTTATCCCAAATAATAATTTCTTTAATTTTATCTGCAAAATAACCCATTAATTTAAATAAAGCTATTTTATTACCTGTTAGCATTTGTATATTATAAAACATTAAATCGGAAACTTTTAATGCTTTTTCAATAAATTCTTTTTGAAAATTAAAATAATATTCCATAGAAAGGTCATCATTATAATTTTCATATTTTGTTGAAAATTCTATTTTATGATTTTTATTATTACAGCGAGAAACATATTTCCCTTTCATAACTCTAAGATTCATATTGTAAGGTGGAGAAGTAATAATACAATCCACCTTACGATTTTCAGATATAAATTTATCTAATATTGGTAAACAATTATCATTTAATAATTCAAATTGATTCATTTTAATATTTCCGTAAACCCATTTTCTTTAACAAGTGTCATTAAATGTGGTGCTTGATTAATTAATGTATCATTATGTGTAACTAACATAACATTTTTATCTTCCTTTGTTTGCAATGCTTGAACTGTCATTTCAACTCCAGCAGTATCTAAACCAATACGGTCTATTACCTCATCCATTGCAAATAAATTAATTTTACAATTATTTAACGTTTCCCAAACATCTCTAAATGCTAATGTTAATGCTAATGTAATACGTCCCATTTCTCCTGTTGAAACATAACCATATTGAATACCCATATATTCAATTGTTAATGACATATCACTATTAAATGATACAATATGTAAAGAACCTAATTGTGCTAAATATTGCATAATTTTAGAATTTAAAAATTCTAATGATTTTTCTAATATTGTTGTTCTAATAAAAGATGATGGGCTATTTAACAATTTTAATAAAACTTCTTGATGATTTAAATCATCTTGAATTTGTTTAATTGGTGCGTCATCTAATACTTGAATATTCTTTTTAAGTTCTTCAATAGATTTTTCTTGTTGTTCAAAAGGATTTGTTAATAATTGTTTTTGTAAACTATTTAAAGTAATTCCTAATGATTCTAACGTTGCTTGATGTTGTAATGCTTCTTGAATATTAGAATAATGTGTCTGTGGTTTAATACCTAAATCAACAATAACAATTTTCTTTTCCTGTTCAATTAAATCATTTTTTTCTTTAACAATATTTTCTAATTGTAATTTTAATTGATTTAACTCATTTTCTTTTTCAAGTAATGAACTCATATCATTAAATGATACTGGTTTAAATTCAAATACTTTTGGAACAAATAAAGAAATAGTATGGTTTGCTTCTAAAATATCCATATCAATTCTATGTAATTCTTTTTGAAGTTGAACAATCTCCTCTTTTTTACTTTCTTTTAATTTATTAACTTCTTCAACTCCCATTGGTTGACCACAAGTCGGACAAACATTTTCTTTAATATTTGCTAATTCAGTTTCTTTTTTTTCAATTTCATTAGCAATACGTTTAAAATTAGTATCAAGATTTTGTTCTTTAAAATTTTTAATAGTTTTATATTTATTTTCTTCAATATCATAAGCAATTCTTTCTTTATTAAGTTGCTCATTATAAAGAATATTTTGACGTTCAACTATAAAATTATATTTCAATAATTCAGCAATACGAATCTGATAATTTTTAATAAAAATATCTTTTTCTTGTATTTGTTTATTTAAAGAATCTTTCAGTTGCTGATTTTGTTGATTCACCCCCTCTTGTGTTAAATAATTTTCAAGCAACTGAAAGTTTTTAATTTCAGTATCAATATCAATCAATTTCATTTGAGAAATTACATTTTCAACATTATTAATTTGTTGTTTAATTTCATTTTCCCATTTTTCTTTAGCTGTATTCATATCAGCAATTTGATTATTAATTGTTTGCATTAAATTATCATTTTGAGTTTTAATAGTATTATACTCAAATTGCTTATTATTAAATTCATTTTTAGTTTCTTTAATAAGTGCTTTTAATGCATCTATTTTTTCAGATATGATATTAATACCTAAAATATGTTCAATAATATTCTTTTGGTTTGCTGTTGTTTGGTCATTAAAAATTGGAACTTTGCAAGATAAGCATACAATTTGATTATATACATCTTCATTCATTCCTAAAATTTTTTCAATTTCAACTTGTGTTTCTCTGGAATCTCCTTGTGATTCATTAACATTTATTTCTTCATCATTTTTCATAAACATTAAAATATTAGGTGAACGTCCTCTTTTAATAGTATATTCAACTCCATTTTTTTCAAAAACAAGAGTTACAATCATATTTTTTTTATTAATGTTATTAATTAAATTACCTAATGTAATTTTATTTCCAATAGATTTTCCAAACAAAGCATAATGAATGGCTTCAAAAATTGTTGATTTACCAACACCATTTCTATCTAATGATGAATTAGACTTATCTTTATTCATACCAATAATAACTTGATATAAACACTTATTTAATGGAATAATTTCTTCAACATTTCCAAATGATAAAAAGTTTCTAATTCTAATTTCTTTAAAATTTAATTCCATTATTAACCTCATACAATTAATTTTAATGTTGGTGCTATTTTCCAATCTTTTATATCAAATATACCATTGACATCATCATTTTTACAAATATAAACTTTACCTTGATAATTTACTTTATCACCTTTTTTATATGTTATTGTTGATGACCATAAAGAATATTCAGATGGATTTTCTACAATATAAAGTTTTTCTTTATTTTGTGGATTTAATGTATTATATAATTCATTTGATATTTGCGGTATTTTCATTAACTTTTTCCAAAAACTTCATTTAATTGTCTATTAACTCTATAAAAAGTTGTGCATTTAGGAATATCTTTTAATCTTTTAGCTCCAATATATGACATTGTAGAGCGAATTCCACCAAGTATTTCTTGAATGACATTCTCAACAGAACCTTTATAAGGAATCTCAACAACTTTACCTTCTGATGCTCTGTAATTTGCCATACCGCCAAAATGCTTTTCTTGGGCAAGTTGTGAAGACATTCCATAAAATTGTTTAAATTCTTTTATTTCATATTTATATCTTGGTTCATCAAAAATTGGCTCATCATCTTCATCATATCCTGATGGATTTAGTTCATTTGTTTTAAAACATTTCGTAATCATTTCACCATCAGATTCATCAGTTCCAGCAAACATACCACCAAGCATAACAAAATCTGCACCAGCACCAAATGCTTTAGCAATATCACCCGCACAAGTACATCCACCATCTGCACAGACTAAACCACCAACACCGTGAGCAGCATCTGCACATTCTAAAATTGCTGACAATTGAGGTCTTCCAACTCCAGTTAATTTACGAGTAGTACAAACAGAACCAGGTCCAATTCCAACTTTTACAATATCTGCTCCATTAAGAATTAAATCTTGAGTCATATCACCTGTAACAACATTACCAACCATAATCAATGATTTTGGAAATTTTTCTCTAACTTCTTTAACAAAATTAATTAAATTTGGAATATAACCATTAGCAATATCAATACAAATCTTATCAATTTGCGACCCAGTTTGTAATAATCTAAACAACTGTTCTTTATCATCTTTCAAACCTGTTGAAATAAATGTAAATGAATTATGGTCAGAATAATCATCCATATTGTTTATAGTCATATAATTTTTTATTTCATATTCTGTATAATGTTTATGTAAACAAGTAATTGCTTTATATTTTTGAAGAACATCATTCATATCAAATGTTCCTGTTGTAGCCATATTAGCTGCCATAATACCACAAGATTTAATTGTTTTTGGATAATATTTAAATTTATATTCACGAATAACATCTGCTTCACTTCTTGAATTTAATGTTGTTCTTTTTGGTCTAAATAAAACATCACAAAAATCTAATTCAATACTATCTCTGATTTGAGTCATTAATTTTCTCCTAATTTTATAATACTATAATTACATTTTTTTATATCATCAAAATATATCATTGATAATTCATCTTTTCTTCCATTTCTGGTATATCTATGATATAATGCATCTTTAGAATATAATGCATTTCCTTGGTTACAAATTTTCTCACATAACTTCGCCAATTCTTTTGTTTCAACTAAATAAAAACAATTTTCATCTATTTTATGAAAAGCTATAAAATCATTTTCACCGTATAGCCAACCATTTTTCCCTTGAACATTTTTAAATTCAACCCATAAAAAATTAGTATTTTCAGCTTCGTCTTTTCTATTAACTTTTTTTGATGCTTTAACATCTATTTTAATTTCTTTTTTCAATTTATCACTATTAACAATAAAATCAATATGTTTAAATTGTTCAGATAATGTTGCTTTCCTATATTTTCTATTATTTAATTTTAGCCAATTTTCAAATAAATCTTCTGCTGTTTGTCCCATACGAGCAGATTCTCCTGTATAGTCTTTTTTATTAATATACATAAATAGTAATTTCCTTATAATAATTAACGTTTAACATTATAAAAATTAAATTTATATTGTCAAGAATTTATTTGTAAATTTTTATATATATTGACTAATTTTTGATTTTGAATATTTTCCATTGTTAATTCATTTAATAATGAAATTATTAAAGTTTCAATATCTGAAATATGTTCTAATTTTTTATTATCAATAATTGTTTTTGCTAATTCTAATTCATTTGGATAAATAAAACATTCATTAATATTTGGTAACTTTTCTAATTCTTCTTTTAATTGATTAATTTCAAATTGTTTCATTTGAACATCATTCACCAATTTTAAATACATATTATTACTTAAATTAATATTATTTAATTTACTAATAGAAAATGTACAATATTTTGGAGCATCATTCCATTCTATATATTCTAAAGAATTTTTATCAGTATCTAAAATAGCAAATCCTTTATTATGCCAATCATTGACATCAGAAAAATCGTGAGAAAAACAATTACCAATATATGTAATATTATTTTTTTCTTGCCTTAAATGAAAGTGACCTGATAAAATTCGTTTTGGACCTTTATAATTTTCAGGATTATATTCACCTTCTTTTTTAACTAATTTATTAAAAGAAAAAGAAGGAATTTCAAAATGTCCAAAAACATATTCAGGATTATATTGTTTAATATAATCTTCTAATTTTTCTTCATTAATTAACCAAGGTAAAAATAAAAATTTTTGTTCTTCTAAATAAATTGGTTCTTCTACAAGATTAACACCAATTTCTCCTTCAGGAATAATAATACTATTTACATCACGTCTATCTTTATAATATAAATCGTGATTGCCAATAATCATATAAGAATTTCCACGACCAATAGAACCAAATGTATATAAACCTTCTATTCCTGCTTTTAATGTTTTTACATTAATAGAATTTCTATTATGAAACCAATCTCCTAAAAAAATTGCTCCATCAATATCTTCTCTATTTTCAATTGTTTTTTCAACAAATTTTAAAAAATTATTACATTCTTGATTAAATTCATCACTATTTCCGTGATTACCAAAATGTATATCTGTTAATAGTATATATTTCATAATTTTAAACCTCTAATCATATGAAAGGTTATCATTAAACATTAAAATTGTCAATAAATATCTTTATATATAAGGATTTTTTATGACAATTACTGGATATACAACAATAAATGATGAATGGGGGATTCTTATTGATAAAGATTTAGCTAAACACGATTTATTATTAAGAATTTATACAACAAAAGGTGAATGTGATTGGGACCCTAATTTTGGAACAACAATCAAAAATAAATTGTTTCAGCCAAAAACCATTCAAGTTAGAAATGATATACAAAATGAACTTATTGAAACATTTCTTGAAGACCCCCGTTTTACATTATTAAGCATTGAACCAGTAGATATTGATAAAGGTTGGGTTTTCTATTGTTCTATAAGTTATTTAGATGGTATTCCTGAAGAATGGCAATTAGATATAACATTAGATAAATTTAATAATCCATCAAACGGATATTTTCCATTGGGAGTAAATTAATGAAATTAGATTATTTTAACATTATAAAAGAAGGAAAAAAAGTTAATATTAATAATATTAATTTTAGCACATTATTAAATGAATCATTATTAGATGTAAGACAAAAAAATGCTTCAAATTTATCTGATGAAGAATTTAAATATTTAATATCATTTGACCCAGTATTAAATAATATACAAAATTTATCTAATGAAGTAATGGCATCAACTCCTGAAAATTATATTCGTTGGCTATTAAAAATGAATAAAGCGGGAGAATTAAAAAATATTTCTCCTGAAAAAATGCAACAATATCTTAAAGCATTTACTCAAGCAAAAAATAGAAAAAATTTATTACCAAACAATGATATTAACAGTTATAAATCTATTGAAGATTTAAAAAATGCTTTAGAAGATGCCAAAAATAATTTAACAGCAAATCAAAAAAATAAAGATGCAAAAAGAAACCAAAAAGAATTACAAGGTGAGAAAAAACCTGGTTTATATATGAACGGAGCTGTTGAATTATTATTTAATGGAGATGAATGGGAAGTTTGGACACCACATACATATGAAGGTTCAAAAGCATTAAGACGAGGAGCTTCTTGGTGTACAGGTGGAGATAACTGTTATTATTATGATGCATATACTGCTGATGGTCAATTATATGTAATTATTAATAAAGAAAATCAAAAAGTGAAATTACAATTATTTGTTCCCAATGATAGTGATAGTAACAGACCAAGAGAATTTAGAGATGCTGAAAATGATTCTGTAAAATTTAGAGAATTTGTTCACGATAATCCAGAATTATTAGATTTCTTTTTAACCCAAGAAAACGTAACCAATTCATATGAATCTCTTGAAGATGACAGTATTGATGATGAATGGGATGATGATAAAGAAGATAATGTTATAAATGAATATAATTTAACATATAATGAAGATGGTATTATTTGTATGTTAATTGATTATCGTGATTTAATTAAAAGTACCATATATTTAGATATTAAGGATTTTGAAGAATTTGCATCAACTGGATATAATGAAGGTGGATATAGTGATACTTCTAAATTAATGGAAAAAATTGCTCAAACAGAAGGATTTATTAATGAAATTAATTGGGAAAATACTGATTTATTAACATTATATAAATTTTATTTAAAAGATTCTAATACTTCTGCTTCAGAAATGGATTTTACTGCATTTTTATATGTTTTATTTAAAACCAATAATGCAGATTATAGTAATTATGATGTTTATAAATGGTTTACTTCTAAAAATGAATATTGGCAAAAAGAAGTTTATGAAAAATTGAACCCACTTCCAGCATTTGATTTAATTGGAAATTATATATATGAAAAATTAAAAGATTTAGGATGGAATCCACCTAAACCAAATTATAATGATTATTATTCTACATATCATAATAATAATTATACACACTATTTGGAACAATTTAAAGGAGCTTTTTTATATGAATTTGAAGATTGTCATAGTGTAAGAGAATTTTATGAAGAATATGCTGATAATGGTCAAAAATCTTATATGGATTTAGTTAATGATATTTCATTTCGTGAAGAAGAAGGAGATATTAATCCTATGTATGCTGAATTTTATGATTACGAAAGCAACCATTCTGAAGAAGATGCAAGTCAAATTATTGATATTTTTATGACAACTTTAGAATATAATAAATTTGTGGATGATGAAGATAATGAAGATAATGACGATGAAATTCAAGAAGTTTTAAAACTTTCAGGAGTAAATTTATAATGCAGACACAAGTTCTTTTAGATAATATGAGCGGTAAAACAGATTTTATTGGAAAACCTATTAAAGCTGTTGCATATAATTCGCATAAAACAAATAAAAGAAGTAATACAATTGTTATTCATACAACTAATTTTACAGGACGAATATGGTTGGAAGGGTCTTTAAAAACTGAACCAAAAACTGATTTAGATTGGTTTACTATTCCTTTAACCAATAATACTCCTTATATTGAATATTCTAATTATAATCCTATTTTAGTTAAAAGACAAGCTGATTATTATAATGTTGATGGTTCATATGTTTGGTTAAGAGCAAAATTAGATAGAAGTTATCTTCCATTGGTTCGTTCTCCATTTGCTCCATTTGATACTAAATCAACGGAATATATAATGAGTTCAAAAGTTGATAATGTAGATTATACTCACGCTCCATATCCAACATCAAATTTAAATCCACAATATGACCCTGCATATTATGAAAATTGGACACCAAATTATACTCAAGCATATGATAGAAGAATGTCATTATCTGTTTTAGGAAATGTTGAAAAAATTATGTTATGTTATTAAGGATTTTAAATGTATCGTGGAAAATACAGTAATTTAATTAAAGAAATTATTAAAGAATCTTTTATAAAAGATTATTCAGGAACTCCAATTGTTTATTATACAACTTCAGATACTGAAGCTAAACAAATGATTTCAACATTATTAACCAAAAACCCTGTTCGTGGAATATATGATTTAAAACATAAAATTTATATTTTTGGCGATGCATATAATGTTATTCACGCAGATTTAATTGAAAAAATGAAATTATATGGAAAAGAGCATTTGTCATATCCATTTGTTGATAAAGAAATTTATGAATATTTGGATAAAAATTGTGCAATGTTTAAAGTAATTGATGAAAATGACTATAAATCCTTTTCTCGTTCTGATGGATATAAATATGCTTTTATTGGAAAATTAAATGATAATCAATATGTTATTTTTAGAAATAATGAATTAGCTCCATCTTATTATAATGCTCCAGATGAACTTAAAAAAATGCAACAAGTTCCATTATTTAAAAATATTCAATTTAAAAAATATGATATTAGAGGGGTTGGCTTAAATACAAAAGACCAATTACCTCAAAGAATGGTTGATAATCCAAGTAACATTATGGAAGATTATGATTATATTGATGATATTGAAGTATTATTAAATCCCACAAAAAAAGAATTTAATGATTTAGTAAAAAGAAATAAATGGTATCGTATTTTATTATCAAATACAGGAATTGCTATATGGTCAGCCGATACTCCATTACTTCATCATCAAGTTGAAGAAGAATATAATGTTAGAAATGCCAAACATTTATTTGCATATAATGGAAATGTATATTTTCAAGATTATAATTTTAAAGAAAATGATGGTTATACTGATGATGACAAAAAATGGTTTATAGAACAAGCAAAAAAATTAGATAATAATTCAATATTAAAAACTTATTTTCCTAAAATACATATGGAACAAGATACTATTGATATGTTTAATAATAAAATTGTTATTGAATACTTCTTATTAAAAAAGAATGTTCTAACAGAAAATAAATTATCAGAAATACAAGAAAATATTAAATATATTATGTCATCTGATGTTATATTATTCAGTTGTGACCCAGCATCATATGAATTTATGTTAAAATGCTTTAAACAAGGACAAAAAACTGAATATTTTTATTTTAATTTTTATAAAAATAGACCAACATTTATGAATTTATGCAGAAGTTTATTATATCGTTTTACTGGAAATAAAATAAAAGGTACTGATGAATTAATTAAGAAAAAAAATTAGTTCTTATGATGGATATAGTATTTCAAAAGAAGCTATCAAAGTAATTTTAAATGGATATTATGGAAAAATTAAAGTCGGTATTTAAGCCGACTTTTTTAATATTTCATTTTTATATAATTCTATAAATGGGAAAAATTCAGAAACAATATATTTTTCATTATTATAATAATATATTGAATGATTTCCAATTCTATCATCAATAAAATTACAAATTTTTTCAGGGATAACTATATAACTTCCAACCCGATTTATTTTAAATGCAATAAACCAAAAATTCATATCATCAACAACATCTAATTGTTGTTCAATCCAAGAATCAATTAAAGGAATAGATTTATTTTGTAAAAACATATAAAATGGAAAATCTTTATAAAATTTACATTCAACGACCATATTCTTCATTTCTGTTGGCGGAATAATATCAGCCATTGATGAAACTAATTGTGTTTCTGATAATTTAATTTTTCTAATACTATTTTTCCCACCGACAAATGCCCCAGAACCTTTGCATCTTTCAAAATTATATCCAAAAATTTTACTTAAACCTTTTGCACATTCTCTTTCCCAAGAATTTCCTTTAACTTTTGCTTTAGATGTCATTATTATACCTTAAATAAATATTAATATAACATATTTATATTGGAAAAATTATGAAACTTGAAGATTTAAATTTACAAGAAGATACAATTAAATTTAGTGAAACTTTAAATAAAGACATTTGGAACGGTGAAGAATTAAAACCTCAAGTTTATAATAAACTTAATCAAATTGCATCAGCTTTCATTGAATATCTTGATTTGAATTTAGATATTACTGACATACAATTTACAGGGTCAATGGCAAATTTTAATTTTAATCCAGATTCTGATATTGATTTACACATTGTTGTTAAATTTGATGATTATGATATAAATAGTGATTTATTACAAGATTATTTTAATGCTAAAAAAACGGTATTTAATAATAATCACGATATTACAATTTATGGACATCCTGTTGAATTATATGTAGAAGATGCAGGAAAACCCGCTGAAGCAGGTGGAAAATATTCTATTAAATATGATAAATGGTTAAAAAAACCTGAAAAAATAACTAAGAAAATAGAAGATGTTAAGGATTCTCCAAAATATAAAGAATTAGTTAATAAAATTCAAGATATTCTTTCATCAGAATATAATTCTGATGAAGCTAATTTAGTTTTAGATGAACTTTATGATATGAGAAAAAATGGTTTATCTTCAGGTGGAGAATTATCAGAAGAAAATTTAATATTTAAAAAATTAAGAAGCAATGGATTAATTGCTGACCTTAGAGATTATATTAATAAAAATTATGACAAAAGTTTATCATTAGAAGAACATTTAATTAAAGAAAGTGCTGAACAAGACAAGGAATATAGACAATTAGCATATAAATTAACTAAAATAATTATTAAAAAAATTACTGATAAAAATACAAAATTAAAAACAGGTTCAGATGGATTTTTTATTGATGTTACTAATGATTTCAAAAATACTTCACCTATTATAAGTGCTTCAAATAAAGGGTATCTTATAAAATTTACTGATATGAATGAAGAAACAACCTTTTCATTTGGTGTTACTATTGATGATTATTATGGTGTAATTGCTATTCCAGCAATGACTTCAGATTTATGGGATTATATAACAACTTTAGTTAATAAAAATAATAAAATTGTTTCAAAATTAAAATCAACATACGCAGATAATGATGAAGAATATAGAGTTGAATTATCAAAATATATTTTAGATTGGGCTAAAAAAGATTTTATTAAATTTTTAAAATCACAAGGTGAATTAGCAATAACATCATTAGTTCACGAATGTATTCATTTAATTGATGAAATCCGAAGAACTGAAACTTATAAACCAAAAGAACAAAATTTATTTACTCAATCAGGAATGAAATCATATTGGAACAGTCCAATTGAACAAAATGCTTTCTTTCAAGAAACAACACATTCTTTTGATGAATGGATTAGAAAAAATATTTTCAATATTAATGATTGGAAAACTTTTAAAGATTTCTTTGAAGATTTTATTCGCCAATATAGTGGTAGTTTTAATGAATTAACTAATGAAAATAAAGAAAGATTAGCTAAAAGAGCATATAAATATTGGGTTTCATTAAAGAATTCCTAAATTATGCTCGTGCATAACTTTAAATGTTATCCCTCTTTTTTTGCAATATTCATTTGCTGCTACCCATTTCATAGCATTTTTTGCAACTAATATTTTATCCCATCCATTTGATGCTTTTTTTAAAGATGCTTCTTTTAATGGTTTAACTTCAATCATAGTTTTTTTTAAAACTTTATTCGCATCCAAATATTCAACATAAAAATCAGGAGTATAGAAAGACATTTTATTTTTTGTTGGGTCACGATATAATATTTGAACAATTTCTGAACCCCATCTAGTAATAGCATCAGTAGAATCTAACCATTCACATAATTGTCTTTCCCAATCACTTCTCCATACAATTGGTTGAGGTTCAGTTGTTTCCATAATATTCATAACTTTTAAAGGGCGTTTTGGAATAAAAAATCCTTGTTTATATTTTTTATTATGGGGCTTTTGATGATTTTCTAATAATGTATTAATTTTCTTTATATATAATGTATAACGCATTTTAGCATAGTCATCATCAAATACTCTACGAGAATCTATAATATCCATAAAAAATCCTTTCAATGGATATTTATTGAAAGGATTTTAATTTTTAAAGTTGCCTTACAATCGTTTTGATAGGTTCGTGACAATAAACATTTAAATTACAAGCAACTTTAACTGATTCTTCTGTTGAATGACCTAAAAATAATGCTGCTTGAGCAAAATCTTGTCCACTTCCAATTGCGTAATATTCGGGAATTTCTAATACTTCTCCTTGAATAACACTAAAAATTTTATCTCCAATAACAAAAATAAATTGACATTCTATTTCAACTGGTAAACCCATTTGTTGTTTAAATTGAGAAAAATCAAACATAAACATCAAAATATTTTCTTCTGATGGCTCACCAATTAAATTCTTTTCTAAAAAAATTTTTAAAAGATTTATTTCTCTAATTGGTCCAGCACCAGCAACAATAATACCGTGTTTTTCAAACATTTTAGTAGATTCTAAAAATTGAGATGAAATTGTTGTATCACAAGTTAATTGTGTATCACAACTTACTGTAATTGCATCGGCTGTTTTTCTTACCGCACATACTGACATATATTTTCTCCCACAAAAATAAAAATTAAACAATTATATCATCATATAAATCTAATTCACATTTTGATGTATCTATATCATCACACATCATTATACAATCAGGATAATAAGATATTTCACCAGTTGATTTATTAATGATTTTATTATTCCAATCTTGTTTAGTTCCTAATGGTACAACTAATAAATTTTTCTTTGGTAATTTTGGAACAAAACATTGAACTTTATTTATATTAACAGAATTTATTTTAATGTCAACAATTTTTGGAATACCAACATAAAAAGGATTAAAAATAACTGTTTGATGCTCAAAATGTAATAATTCATCTATTGATATAAGTTGACACATTAAATCGTGGTCATTAATAACCATTATTCTCCAATTTAAAGGCACTTCTAATTTATATTTTTCACCAATTTGTAATTCAACCATATGATAACCATATGAAAAAAATGTTGTGATTTTTTTAAATAAAAAATCTTTATCATCTTTATCAGAATAATCAAATACACACATTTTTGAATCTATTAATTTATTTTTTGGTTGATTCAAATTAAATGGCTTATTTTCTGGTAATAATATTTCCACTCTATTTCCTTTTTTATAAAATTATACGAAAAATTATTTCCATTTGTCAATATTTAAAATTCTAAATGGATATTTTTTTTCATCATAATAATGAATTCTTTCATTAAAATGCTTTTTAGAATATTTAGTTGTTGAAGATATATCATAAATCTCAACAAAATCTTTATCTTTCGCTAATCGTAGTCCACGACCAACCGATTGAATAGTTTTAGTAAATGCTTTTCCATAATCAATAAAAACTAAATTAAATAAACGTGAAATGCTTAAACCTGTTGAAGCAATCTTATCAATTGCAACGATACATTTATTATTTTCAGTTTTAATTTTTTCATATTCTTCAAAACGTTTTGTTGATTTAACTTCTCCATTTAGAAAAATAGCATTTGTACCTAAATTTATTAATTTTTCTGTTAATTTTTCACCATAATTAATATGACTTAATAAAACTAATGTATTTCCTGATGATTGTACAATTGAATGTAATAATTGTGCAATAAATGTTGTTCTTTCATCATTAGATTCTAAATATTTAATTTCAGTTGTAAAATCTGGACTTAATGTATTATCTTCTAACCGAACACAATTAATATTACAATTAGCTAAAAATCCTTTATCCTGTAATTCCTTTGCTTCAACAACTGCTCCGACACCGCCTAATGAAGTATATAAACAATAATAATCAGATTTCTCCTTTGGAACTGTACCTGTCAAACCCCATTTAATTGGAACATTTTTAAAAGTTGAATCACATACTTGTTGAATATGATATGATTTACATTGATGACATTCATCAAAAATTAATGAGATAACCCCATCTTTTAATTGTTGTAATTCTTCCATAGTTAATGGTTTCTCTTTTTTTGAACGCTCCATTGAATTAATTGTTTGCCAAGTACAAACAGTTACATCGTGTCCAAAATCTCTTATACCACAACCAACAATACCAGCATCTAACCCCCATTGTTTAAATTCATTAGCAGATTGAAATGCTAAATCTTTAGATGGAACAATTAATATTGTTTTTCCAAAAGGTAATACTTTTTTAGCTAATACTGCTGAAATAAGTGTTTTTCCTGAACCAGTTGCAGCATCAATAATGCAACGATGATTTTTTAAACAAGTATTAATAACTCTAACTTGATGTTCTTCTAAAATAATTGGTTCTCCTTCTTTATAATGACCATCATACCAATTTAAATAAGAAAAATAGTTTGAATCAACATCATCTCCTAAATCAGGGTCTTTTATAATATCATCAGGATATACATATTCAATTTCATATTTTGATAAATCAATAATTTCAAAAATACGAGGTAATAAGTTTACATAAGTTTGACCAGTAACCGTAAAATATTGTTTATAACCATCCCAACGACCTAATTTATAAGATGCTTGAAATCGTGCTGAAGGGATAAAAACCTTAAATTCTTTAACACAAGCAGATAAGTCAGCTGATAATAATCCGTGAACTGTACAATGAATATAATCTTTATAAGTTATTAATAATTTTACCATAATATCCTCATTAAACTTTGTTATTTATTCTACTACATCATTCATTTGCTTTTCAATAAATATTATTATAATTAAAAATTAAGGATTTCTAATGGCTGAAATATTTAAAAATTTTTTATCTGTTTCAAAACAAGTTGGTACTGAAAAAATTATTATTCCATCTGCTTTAGCAGGTCAAAATACTACTAATGTTTTATCTGGTTCAAGTAGTATGGGTGAAGTTTTAAGAGAAGAAGGTTCAACAGTTCAAGTCCATTCATTATATATTTGTAATGTTTTTGACCCAAGAATTGAAGAATATGATGAAAATACTCATACTTATCCACGATATGAACCTAAAAATTTTAAATCAATAGATTTATATATTAAAGATGGTTCAAATAGTAATATTCAAACTTATATTGCTCACGATATTAGAATCGTTCCTGGTTCTTCTTTTTATATTGAAAAAAATATTACATTAACTCCATCACAATATCTTTGTATGTTTTGTCCAGCAGGAATTGTTGGAAATACAAATGGTATTAATATGAATATTACTGCATCGGCTATTTTATTTGTTGAGGATGTTGAAGAATAAAAAATAAAGGGAGAATTTATTCTCCCTTTTTTATTTTATCTGAAATTTGTTGAATTAAATATTCTACATCTTTTTTAAATTCTTTTTCATTTTTCAAATGACAATGAAATTCTTTAATATCATATATGTCATAATCAACCTTATCTTGAAAAACGTACAAATAAGCTAATAATTCGCCAGAACTTGTAAAAACTTTTTTTATGTCATCTTTCCAACAAACTTCAATTTCACTTACAAATTCAGAAGACGGCAGAAAAATAGAGAAAACATCACTTAATATATTCTTCCAACACGTATCTGAAATCATTATTTTCCTTTTTTAGATTCAGATAATGCTTTTACTAAATCAGCAATAGAATTTGTTAAAGTATTAACTGTTTCTTTCATTTGACTCATTTCTTCTTTAATTTCCTTAATTTCTTTAACTTCTACTGCATCAACAACAGGGGTAGAAACAGGAGTTTCTACAACTGCTGAAGAAACAGGAGCTTCTTGCTTAGCTGTAACAAAAGAAGGTAAAGAAGAATCAGCATAAGGATTCATTCCAAATCTATTTTGATTTGATTTTGTTGCATAATAAACATTTAAACCTTCAATAATATCTTTTGGTGTTCTTACAACATCATCTGGACATTGAATTGCAACTTGAGCAGATTTAATAATACGAATTTGTTTTAAACCTCTTAAAACTTTTAACATTGTTTGTTTTGGATAATTCATAAAATATTTTTTATCTAAAACTTTCCAAATTTCTGGCTGATGTTGACATTCATCACTATTCACTAAATTAACCAATTCTGCTCTTGTATCGGCATCTAATGCATCAATATCAACAACGGAACAAGTATCAGGGTCTGTATCATTTTGTAATGAAATAATAATATATCTTGCTCTTGTAACTAAATCTTGTGCATAATGTCTTAAAGGTTTACCTGTATTTGGGTCAATAACACCACTCATTTTTTTCTCCTTGAATAAACTTATTTTTTGTTCTAAAAATATTTATGGTGCTATTTTTAAAAAATAGCACCAGAACAAAATAAAAAATTAAAGAATATTTAATTAAAATAAATTAAAAAGTATTATTACCTGCAAACATTTGACGTTTTTAATTCTAAAAAAACATAAAAATGCAAACATTTACCAAATATAGTATTAAAAATGCAAACATTTTACGAATATAATGTTAAATCTTTTTTAATTTTCCATTACCAATAACTTGCACAGCATTAAAATTACAATCAGGAAATGATTTTTGTAACATTATAAAATTATATAGATTATTATGACTGTCATCATACATTTTAACATCAGAATATAATTTTGTTTTAAGATATTTTCTAACAATAAAATTTTTTCGCTGATGAACTTTTTCAATAAATTTTAAATTACCACTTCTTTCTACATAAACATTAGGATGGTCAATATTAATTCCATATTTTCTAAATGTATCAAGAAATTTTTCTTTATCTTTAAAATCTTCACGAGCCGTTAAAAAGATAACTCTATCATTTCCTTTAATATTATCAATATATCGTTTAACCAATTTAATAACATTATTAATAGGTTTAGAAGTATTATAAAATACTAATGAATCTCTAAATTCCGAAAAATCAAATTCTTCACCATCTTGTAATTTATAAGTATTAAATTCTTTATTTGTTAACTTTTTAACAATTTCACCATCTTTAACAACATTAATTAAAGCGTGGGTATGAAAAATTGTTTCATCAATATCAAAAAATGAAATTTTAGCTTTTAATCTTCTTCTGGACATTTCGCACCAAGCTCTTTCATATAGGCAATTACACCATCTTTATCTTTTACATTCATCAATTTTTCAATTTTTTGAAGATATTCTGCTATTTTCAAGCGATTACTTTTATCACATTCAAGTTCAAGTATTGAATAATCATAATCTTCATCATTATTCATATAAAACAAACGTAAAATAGGTTCATCCAACTTAGGATTTTCTTCATCAAACAATACTTCAATATACAACCAATTTCCATCATCCATTTCTGTTGAATATTCAATACCAAGAAAACGTCCATCACTATCTTCAAGATTATTGGATTCATATTTAGACAAATCAATACCGTGATTATCTAACCAATATAACATAAAATAAACTTCTTCAACCAATTTTTCATTATAATCAAATTCTTCAAATTCAACAAAAGAAGAATAACGATTATCAATTTTCGTAATCAAATTTTCAAATGCTTGACTCATTTTCTTTCTCCAAAAATTAAACTCATCAAAAAATCAATTGATGAGTTTAATTTAACATATAAAATTTATTTGTCAAGAGATTATTTAAATCTTTTTACAGCTTCTTCATATGATATAACTTCAATTCCTTTCTCTCTGGCTTTTTGTGCCTTTGATGATGTACTATTTTCTTCTTTAGTAATTAATAAATTACAAATTTTTGTTACAGATGAAACAACTTTTCCACCTCTGGACATAATATTTCTCTCCATTTCTTTATCTCTAATTCCTGTAAAGCAAACTACAATATTATGTAAATCATCTGTTTCTCTAACAACTGCCGAATACTTTAAATCAACATTTGCTTTTCTAAACTTATCTACATAATTTAAAAAGATTGCATAACGTGAACAATATTGGTCAGCAGAAATATCAGACCATCCTTCAACTTGTAAAATTTTTTCTTTTTCAAATACCAATTCACCATAAACATCAACAATTTTATTAAGTTTTAATTCACCTATACCATCTCCAAAAGCCCCAGTAGCATCCATTAATTGTTGAATAGTTGCTTGTTTTAAACAATCGTGTAATGAAGAATATAATTTTACTCCATTAATTCCAATTGTTTGAGTAAAAACAGAAACAGGTAAAGATATAAGATTAAATGGTGTCATTGTATTTAATTCAGTAAATGTCATAATTCTTGTTAAATTACCTTCCCCTGCATATTTAACACCTAATTTATTACAAAAATAAACTAAACGTTGTAAAGCAACAATATTATCTAATTTTTCATCTGAACCTTCATAATAAAATGCAAAAACTCCATTTTCATCAACATCCCAAAATGAGCGGTCAATAGTTGGTATACCAATTTTATCTTGTAAACACGGAGAAATTACTTTTTCAATATATGGTATAACATCACCACGTCTTGTAATAACAACTTTTGCTCCTTGACCAATTTTATTATTAACAATAAGTTTATAATTATGACCTGTTACCCAATCAATAGTCACTCCATTAATATCTACAGGTTTAATTTTAACTCTTGGATTTAAAATTGCATTTTTAGAAACATTCCATTCAACATATTCAACTTCAGTTTCAGCAGAATTAACAACTGCACCAACTTTAAATTTTCTGGATTCTTTAGGATTATATGTACTTGTTTCATAACCATTATAATTTTCAGATTTTTTATTTACAGTAAAAATAATTCCATCACACTCATATTCATAATCGTCTCTAACAGATTGTACACCTAATTTAGCACTTTCTTCAGTTACAAATTTACCATTAACTAATGAATGTTGAGCCGTTTCTAAACCATAATTTTCAAGTTTTTGAAACATTTCTTCTTCAGAACCATTAAAATCCATAATTTTATAAGCTACAAAATGAGCATATTTAGAAAATGCTTTTGCACAAGTTTTAGAATTCAATTGACCAGCAACTGTATTCCGTCCATTTTTATAACGATAATGAGTTTCTTTAAATAATTCATCAATCATCAAAGGAATATTATTTTTAGAAACAATAACTTCTCCACGTATCATAACATTATCAGGAATTCTTAAAGAAAGAATTGAATTTTCAAAAGTATTAACAATACGAGTAATATCTTGTCCATTTTCCCCATCCCCACGAGAATAAGCAATTTTTAATTGCCCATTTTCATAGCAACACAAGCAAGAACAACCATCTAATTTTGCAGACACCATATATTCTTCATTTGGAGAAATCCATTTTAATAACTCATCTTCTTTACATTCTGTCATTGAACCTAAAGGTATAGGCAATTTAACTTTATCACCTCTAACTTCTGAACCAACAGATAAAAAGAAAATATCATTAGGATAAAATTTTTTTCCAATATCATATAAACTGTCATATACATCATCTGTTGAAATATCAGCTTCAATACCATATTCTTGTAAGACCAATTTATCGTCATCATCAAAAATATAATAATCACCTGTATTTGTATAATAATCTGAACAAATTCTTAAAATATCAATTAAAGTCTTCATAAAAAATCTCCATAATTATAATTATGGAGATTTTAGCATATTTAATTTATCTTGTCAACTATTTGATTAAAATAATCAAATGATACTTTATTATTCTGACACCATTTAAAAGATAACCATTCATTTGGATTTGTATCTATACCTAAATTTTTTTCATCATCATTAAATTTTCCAAATAATAATCGTTTTTCAAATTCTGTTGCATCAGGACAATTTAAAATATTAAATTCTTTTTGTAATTTTGGAATATAAACTCGTATCATTGTATATAAGAAAAACAAATAATTACAAAATTCTCTATTAAAAATTTTATTAAAATGATTTAATGCTTTTACCATTTCAAATTTATGTGAAAATCCATAATTAATAATTGAAATATTATACATTAAATATTTTTTAGCTTTAATAAAATTCCCTTTATCAAAATATGTTTGAAAAAAAATATGATTAATAGCAATTTTTAAATAATTAAAATTATCATATTTAAATCTATTATTATAAACACGTCTAACTATATCATCAACGACTTTATCAAAATTATCACTAAATTGACCAATAAAAAGCATAAACATAAACATCATTTGTATACGTTTATGAAATAAAATATGAAAAAATTGTTCAGTATTACATTTTAGTAATATTTTATTATATAAATCTTCTTCAAAACTTAAAAATTTTTTAATATTTTCATAAGGGAAAAATCCATTTTCATTAACATATTTTATATTTTCATTATTAACCCAATGCAAAAATAATTTAACAAAATAATAAATTGTATGAATAAATGGCGAAAAATTTTGCATTTCATTTTTTTCATAAATTTGTTCAATTTTATTATATCTATCATATAATGCATCATTTGGACTCATATCCCCATTATTGTAAATATACAATAAAAATATTTTTGTTTCATCATCATAATTATCAAAATTAATCATATATTTGTCTGACCCACCTTTATGATTGTCAGAACAAATTTTCATTTCTTCTTTCAAATCTTCTGGCACTTTTTCAAGCAAATATTGATGAACATCTGTAAACATTTCATTATTCATTTTTAATAAATCTTTTAAATCATAATGATGTTCTGGATTTAATAATAATAATCTAACTTTTTCAAGTTTTTCATTTAAAATTTCATCATTTTTAAAATATTCATAAATTCTTTCAGGCATAAATAATAACATTTTTACTTCCTTTATAATACAAATATTTATATCTTTATATTTGTTAATCTATCTTGATTATCTATTCTATTATGATTATTATTTCGGTAATTTATACTCCAAATATTATATTGTGTTAATATTTCATATAACTTCGTTGTTTCTTCTTTTGATAACATATTTAAAAAATTTATTGTTTCATTATAAATTCCCTCATAAATTTTACAAGTATGTGAACATATATCAGTACACCAAGTTTGTGGATAATTAATAATTCTTTCATATCTGCAACCACCATCACAAATGGCTTTAAATGGACATTCTTTTTTACAAGATGATTTATATCGTAAATCATTAATTAATTCTGTATCAACAGTTTCATTAATATTACCTAATTTAAATCTTTCATCTTGTTGTGATAAAATTGTACACGGATAAACATCACCATTTGGTTTTAAAACAACATATGACCCAACATCACAAGAAATAACAGGTTCATTTTCTAAAATATTTGTAATTGTTTTTAATAAAAGATTGGGAATATATAAATGTTGATTATTTTTTAAATCTATTTGTATATCTTGATATATTTTTTGAAGCTCATTTATTAAATCACTAAAAAATGTTTCTTGAAATAATGGCTGATGAGCAATCGTAAAATCTGCACCAAATTTATATTCTTTATTTAATTTTTTAAATGTTTGGTATGTATTATAAAAATTTTTTACTGATTCTTCATTTAAAACACATCTTCCAACTAAAATTCTTCCTTTATTTAATTCTGATATAATATTATCATAAACAGTTAAATTAGTTATATTTCCATTATACGTTTTCCGAGTATCAACATTACCATCCCACGATATTTGTACATCAAAATTTGTTTTATTTGGTTCATAAACTTCATCCATAAATTTATGAAAATTAATCGTTCCATTTGTTACAACTTGAAATTGAAAATCATTTTTATATTCATTAACAATTTGTTTAATTAACTCAACTTTTAATAATGGTTCTCCACCAAAAAATATTATTCTTGGTTTATTGTAACAAGTAAACATTTTTTTAACTTTTTCCATCCATTCAAACGGAAATTCGTTTTTAATATCCCTATTTTTAATATAACAATATTGACAACGTAAATTACATTGTTCAGTAACCATAATATAAGCGTGCGTAATTATTGGTGGTAATTTAATATTTCCCATTATTTTCTCCATTTTCTAACAAATTCTAAATTTGGAGATTGATAACTATTTTGTGTTATATCTAATTCGCAATCAACAAATTTATTTAAATCAAATATATGTCTATTTCTATCTTCAGATGTATAAATATCTTGTCTTATAATTTTTTTAGATAATTCATCATAAATTTGATTTTCAATTTGATATAATGCACATCCATTTTTAAATCGCATATTCATATTTCCATTATGAACATAATTAGATGCAGGACATTCATTACATTGGTAACATTTACAAGTTTTAAATTCACATTGTGGATAATGATAATAATCTTCAATAAATTTATCTTGAATATTTTTATCAATTCCTGTTTTTATATTACCAAATTTATATGCTCTATGGTCACCAAAATATATGCACGGATATATATCACCATCAGGGTCAATATAATAATTTATACCTAATTTGGCACACGTAAAAAAGGCTTCATTAATACGTCTTCTTAAAGTAATATTTAACCAATTAAATAAATTAATATAATTTCCTTTATTTGCTTCTTCAACATACAAATTATATATTTTATAAATTTGATTTTTAAATTTTTCTTGAAGGTTTATATCACTATAATTTCCTTCGTGAATTAAATAATAACCAAAATTAATTGCTCCATTATCTATACAAAATTTAAAACTATCATATAAGTAATCTAATGTTTCTGGAGTTATAGCGTGAACAATCGTAAAATCATCTCTATGTTTACTCTTACCAATTTTTTTAACAACATTTTGAAAAAATTCATCATTAAATAACCCATTACATTTACGAGATAAGGAAGCAGAATACAAACCATCCCAAGAAAATGCACAATGTTTTGGCTTAAATATATCTCTATCACATAAATCTAAAATATAATCAATATTTGTTCCATTAGTAACTGTTCCACATTCAAATTGAACATCTTTTTGTCTTGATACTTTTAATAAAGATTTTTTATATAAATTTTCTATTAAATCTGGTCTTAAAGATACTTCTCCCCCAACAATTGAAACAATAACTTTATCATCTAACGGAATAGTTAATAAAAATTGTGATAATTCATCATATTTTGTAAATGATAATGGTTTATGTTTATCATCATTTAATTGATGACAATATTGACAATTAAGATTACAACCAGAAAAAGTCTTTACAGTCAATTTCTTGATTTTTTCATACATTTCCATTTAATTTTTATCCTATGAAGTACCACAATTTTGGTCGTGACATTGTTTAGTATTACAAGCCTGACAAGAAACTTGACATCTATTTTGGCAATTTATTTGACAACTACGACTACAAATACCATTATAAGTAAACCAAGAATTTTTTTGAATTAAACAATCTTTGATTCTTTCTAAAACTGTTCTAATCAATTCATAATCTGATTTTTTAACAATACCTTCAGCTTGCGATGATTGAGTTGGGTCAGATGTTCCTGCCATTTGAGTTTTTTGATTAATATCTTTTGTAATAACAGAATTTAATGGTATTTCTTGACCTGTTGTTGTATTAACAACTTTATTAGCTGGTATATCTCTAACATATGAAGTATTATATTTGTTTACAGTATAATCATCAGATGTATTAGCAATATTTACATCAGGATTAAAATTTCCAGCTGTTCCAATTGTGTTAATCTCAATTTTTGGTAATTTTTGACTTCCTAAATAAACACCGATATTTGCATCTGTCACATTATTTAAACTAATAACCGCTCTACGAATATTATTTTCATTACCTAATGTATGAATTTTAGATGATTCTTCAACAATAACTTGATTAACTTCACCTGATAAACCAGTATATTCTTTTTGAATTCTATCCCTTTCTGATTCAGGAATAGTATCGTGCATCTTAATTGCTGGTCCTTTCCAACCACCAACCCAACGTCCGCCCCAATCAGGAGATTGATTATTCCAAACTTTCCAAACACCGTTCCAATTCATTGCTCGTTGTTTAAAAGTATCTCTAATATCTTGATATATTTGACGATTAACAATATTACTATCAGCCATCATTTACCTTCATTTTTAATTTGTTCATCAATAATATTTACCATACCATAAATTATAAAATTTATTGCATCTCTAAAATTAGGCAAAAGTATTCCTTCAATATCAGATAACTTTTCATAAAATTTTAATAATTGAATTTCATTATCTTGAATACTTCTTTCATTTTTAATAATATCTAATAACATTCCTAATAATTTTAAATTTTGACTTAAAATATTTAATTTACGAGAACGAATATTAGGTAACATATCATTTAAAAGCCACCATTGATATTGCTGTGCAACATCAACCATATATTCTAAAACATTACATTGAACATCATTCATAATATTTCCATCTTTATTCAATGTTAAATTTTCAGATGGACATCCCCCTTTACAAATTGCTCTTGCATTACATACATCACAATTTTTATTTTCGTTAGCAATTGTTTGATTATTAAAATTAATTTCTTTAATTTCATCATCATTAATATTACCCATAACTAATTCATCATAATGGTCAGAAATTGTATGACGTTGATGACAAGGAAGTATATCACCATCAACTCCAAAAGAACAAGATGAAAATGTTCCTGCTGTACAAACTTTACGTTGTTCAGGTAATAAAATATCAGGGCATAACACCATTTCTAAATAATCATCTATACATTTAATAGATAGATTTCTTTTATTGTTTTCATCATTATAAATTAAAAATGCCCATTCCCAAATTTTAATCATTTCATCTCTTAAATTCATATAATCATAATCTTCCCATTTTGTATCGGTAACAGGAACAGGAGCAATATTATCAATTCCTAAATTATATAATTCTTGAATACCACTTAATAAATCTTTTAAATCAGCAGGCATAACAGTCATTCTAATTTCAATAAGATGTTTTAAACCTCTATCTATTAATTTTTTAAGATTAGATATAACAATGTCATAAGAATTACAACGATTTCTATCGTGTATTTTTTTAATACCATCAACTGACACTAATAATCCCAATTCATATTCTTCAATAATATCAATCATATGGTCTGTAAGCATCGTTAAATTTGTTGTTACACCAAATGAAATATTATATTTTTTATTATTGGCATATTTCATTGCGTGTTCCATTACATCAAATGCTAAAAATGGTTCTCCACCAAAAAAATTAACAACAAAAGGAAATTTTGTTTCATTATTTAAAACATAATTTTCATAACTTTTATCAATAATTTTCTCAACCATATTAGTTGACATTTTTAAACCATTTTTATTATGCTCAAAACAATAAGCACAATTTAAATTACAAGAATTTGTAACATTAATTGTTATATCTTTTAACTTAAAATATTCATTAAATTTCATAATTTATCCTAAAAAAATAACCTGTGAATATTTATAACACAGGTTTCATAATTTGTCAAGAAGTTTTATAAATTTGAATTTGAATATAAAATACCTGTTTCAGAATTAGTTTCTAATTTAGAATATGTATCTATAATATCTTGTTTATATTCCGAAAATAAATCATCAAATAATACAGGAATTTTATTATGAAATTCATTTAAAGTTAATAACATAATTTGACGAACAGATGGATGAGCTTGTTTTGCACAACGAAGCTGAAAAATATGTCGCCATTCTCTAATATTTGCTTTCATCATAACTGATGCAGCACAACTATGTGGTAAAACCATTCTTAATTGGTCTGGTAATGCTCCTAATTCTGCCATTTGCATATATGCTTTTTCCATATCTGTCATAGATTTAAGCCAAGTATGATAAATTCCTGAATTTTCATCCATATTACAAGGTTTTATTACCGAAATTTCATTACCGAATTTCCCTTTAGAATAATTACAATATCTAGTGCTCTCAATAGCAAAACTACAATGTCTATGTCTTGTTAAATCCTTATAAACACCAATATCGCAAATTAAATTAACTATAATATCAGCAAATTCAATCATAGCCGTATGATTTAATTCAATCAATTTACTAATCATTTTCACCGCAGATGTTGTATCTTCTGAAATATTACCTTCCGATTTATAACAATTTCTTGCACATCTTTCAATTTGCTTTAAAATTTTATCACCATCAATTTCTGAAATAACTTCAACGTGTGGTTCAATTATTTTTACCATTATCAATATCCCCTTTATAATTATAATTTTTTGTAATGCTATAATTCCAACCATATTCTTTACAATAATTAATTGCTTCATCTATTGTCGTAAATATATGGTCTTCATCATATAACATAAAATGTTTCATTCCATATAATATATTTTCATTATTTAATTGAAATATAGCAGCATTATTATACTTTGCATTATTTGTTTCTTTTGTTCCATATAACTGCATTGGATGCTGAACCCAATAACATTCAGATAACTTACGAATTTGTGATAATTTCATATCTTTTAATTTCATTCTTTGATTTTCCCATAATAATAATCGTGAATACCATCATACCCTTTAATTATAATATTAATGTTATCATTTAAATGATACATATCGTTCACAATAACATTCTTTTTATTAACTTCTAAAAAATATTCATCATCAATACATTTTAAAGATTCCTGAATTTTATCAGCATCTTTTTTATTAAGTTTTATTCTAAACATTACCTTCCTCAAAAGATACTAAATTTCCATCCCTATCATATGTTTTATTATGTCCGTTTGAATACATATAAATATCACTTTTTAAATCTTTCATTTTTAAACCAACAGCATCTAATTTTTCAGTAATAAATTCCATATCACTTTTAATTTCATCACTTAATGGCTTAACAACCTCATCTTTAACTGTTTCAACAGGTTTAATATTTTCTTTAACAATTTCTGTCAAACGAATCCCTTTAACAGTATCTGCATTAAAACTTCTCCAAGCATTTTTTTCTAAATCAACTACACAAACTTGATTTGGATTTTCTTTACGCTCTTTCTTTTCTGTTGTTTCATTTGAAATTAATGGCTTTACATATTCTTCCATTAATGTTGATTTCATTACTCTTTCAGTTCCATCTTTTTTAGTAAATGTAACATCACAAACATTTTCTTTTAAAATAGTTGTTAAAATTTCTTTATTTAATGACATAAAAACTCCTTATAAAAAATCTTATAAGGAGTTTAACATAAACTTATTTGGTTTTTCAATTTTTAAATCTTAATGCACGCAATTTTTTTAATATAAAAAGTAAAAAATTATTAATTAAATAATAACTAACACCAAAAAATATACATATCCATAAAATACAAAAAAGAAAAAAATTTCTTTCTAAATCTTGATGGAAAAGTTCATCCATCCCAAACTTATCTCCATAAACATACAAAATACCCAAAAAAACAAAACCAATCAACAGATAAACCAAAAAATAACTAAAAACAGTTGAACCAGTAATCATTTTCTTTTCCTTTTTAATAAATGTTAAACTTAACAATACCGAGTATTGCGATTAATTTACTATTATTTTATATCATTATTTTTATTTGTCAATGTATTTTTATTATTTTTTAATACATCATTACGTATGTTTTTTAATAATCTAATATATTGTTTACCAATTCTTTGAAACAAAAAAATAATAAGAAATACTACCCATAATATCCAAACCAAAATTTGTTCATCACAATCTATATTAGTAATATCCCATTCTGAACCAGTATCACTATAAACATACAAAAATCCAAAAACAATTACTCCTATAAGCAAATAAATTACAAAAAAAGATAAAACAGTCAGCAATGCACTAAGCATAATTTCACTCCTTACACAAAATTAAATATCTATAATATTATTTTATATTATAGTTTATAATTATTTTTCTAAATGTCAATGCTTTTTTTATAAAAAATTAATTATCTTTCAAGTTTGCATTTTTGGAATAGCATCTAAAATATAATTTACCTCATCATACTGCACAATGTCATAGTTTTCAACGAGTGATATAAATAAAATAAGTAAATTATTTAATTCATAATTAGTGGATAAAAATTCTTTATTATATATATTATTAAAACAAGCTCTAAATAAATGATTTAATAATTGATATAAATCATTGATAGTTTTAATTTTAAATGCTTTACAAGAACCTAACATCCAATTTCTTGTTCTATTTTTATATTTAATTTCTTCTAATGATAATGCTTTAATAAGAGCTTTTTTAAGATATTGTAGAGATGTTTTAGCTAAACTTCCTGATAAGTTAAGTTCTTTAATAGATTGCTCTTGTAATGCTTTTAAATAAGTATCAGATATTTGAAAACCTAAAACTGAATTAAAACTCTTATTAATATATTCTTTATTTGAATTAATTTCATAAAACATTTTACCAATTATTTCTTTTAGAAAATAAGGTATTTGTTTATTTAAAATTTCTAATTTTTCATTTGAAAATGAATTAAAAGAATTATTATGTTTATTTCGTTCTTCCATATAATATTTAACAAAACGATTTGTAAACCATTTGTTAAAAGTTTCATTATTTAAAAAGTCTTGAGTTACTTGTGGTAATTTAGCAAGATTAGATATAAATGAATTATTATATGACTTAATGATTGAAAAAGATTGTTCAGGACATTTTTCATAAAATTTTTTAATATTATTTTTTAATTTATCTTTTGACCATTTAGCTAAATCTTTTGAGTTAACATTATTTTCAAAAATTGTATCAACAATGGTATCTAAATCCATTCCCTGCATTTTACAATATGGAATTATTTTAGACATTGATTCATATCTTTTACCATTTTCTAATTTATATATATTTTGTTTAGTAAAAGTGGCATTAGATTTCTTTTTAAATAATGTTTTTTTAGTATTCCAATAATTTTCCCATATATCAAATGATTTTTGATGTTGATGAGTTGAAATTATTAAATTATTTAAATAATCTGAATTACAAATGTTATCATTTAGATTATTTAAATAATCTGAAAATGTTTTTTCCCATAATGTTTCAGGAATGAATTCATCATAATTTAAAATATTTTCATTTTTTTGAATTGCAACATATTCAAATGATAATGGAAATCTTAAAATTGTATTAATAAAATTACATTCAATGCGAATATCATTTTTTTGAAGTTCTTTCATTAATAATGGATAAAATTCTATATTAGTAATTTTATGTGGTAATCTTAATGCTGTATGAATACCGCCTGTAAATGCATTTTGTTCAATAAAAATTAAATCCTTGACTTTTATATTTAAAAAATCTAAAAATAAAGATAAGGTTTCTAATGCGTGTCTTTCTTCATAATTATCAATATCAATTAGAAGAATATCTGTACCAATTTGTTGTGAAGAACCATAAGTCTTATCATTAACCATATACATATTTTTTAATGAAGCTATATGATTATGAAGTTCTTTTTGTTCAGATGATGACAATTTATAATAGAAATTAATTTTTCGTTGAGGTTTGAAACAAGACATAAAATGACTATTAACAATTTCTGATGTGAATATTGCATTAACTTCTTGTTGAATATAATTGTGAGAATTTTTATCCCATAAAGATTTAATTATTTTTTTTTGTTCATTGGAAGTAACCCAACAAAAATCTTTATTTTCTTGATTAAAATAACGTTTTCCCCAACGATAATTTTTAGAATTGAAATCTAAATTGTATGAGATAGTTTTTAAAAAAGACATAAAAGAAAAGCCTTGACAATCTTTAAAAAAATTTGACTTGTGGGCAATCAAATCCTTATTAAAATCATCAAGGCTCACAAAATATTTATCATTTAAATATACATTTTTCATAAATTATAAATTCCCACATAAAAATTTTATTTCAATCATATATTAAATTGAATGATTATGACAATATTTATTTTTTATTTGAATTTAAAATTGTAATTAATTCTTCCATAAAATGTTTCATACCATTTTTCCAAAATTCATCGTCAAAACCCATTACACCATAATGAGGTTCTGTAATAGTAAATTCTGGTTCATTGTAATGTATTTGTCGCCATTTATATAACCAATAATTTAATTGGTCGCCATAATAATCTGATTCAAAACTATATTGTTTATACCAAGGATAATCATTTTTTTCTTCATTAAATTCTTCTTCTCTAATTTTAAAAGAATCAGTAATATCTTTTATTGGAAATTTAATATTTAAATTTTGACCGTCAAAAGGTTGTTCATTATCTAATGGTAAATTATCAATTAATCCATTAGTTACAAGTTTATAATATTCATCATCAGTTCCAATTTTTGTTGCGTCACGATATATATCAACTGGATTAAGTTCCACATCATTAAATAATTCATATATTTTATTGGTTATATTTTCTGGTAAATCATCAGTATATTCATTTATGTATATATCTTTAATTGTATCCCAATTAATATTATAGGATTTCATTTTTTCATCAAAGTTTATATCTCTGATATTATATTCTAAATCATTAATATTTGTTTCATCATACCAATTATCAATACCACCATCTTCTAATATATTTGAAATAGTTTCTAAAGAAAGTGCATCATCATTTCTATAACCTGGTTCTTGATATACATAATATTCTAGGTATGAATTTCCGTTATTTGGAATATCTGTTACACGCATTTTACCATATACATAATTGTCATCAACATTTGTTATTTCAACATCTTCAAAATAATTTTTTAATTTTGTTTTATCTTCAATTATTTGTTTAGTTTTAACTTCTGGAGTTTCTTCTTGATTCTTTTTATTTAAATATGTTTTATAAAATTCAACAAGTTGAGGATTTTCTTCTGAAAAATTTTCCATATCTATTGAATTATCGTGTTCGTTCATAAATGAATCTGTTTCAAAATGAAATTGATATAATTTACCATCTTCCTTATTTAAATTAATGTATAAAGGACCTTGTTTAGTATAATGGTCATAATATTGTCCTTGAGAAGTTGTACACCAAGAAGTATCATCTCCAAATAAACAAGATGATTCTTTTGTAGTCGGTATACCAATTATCCATTTATTGTCTTCATAAATTTTCTTTAAACCTTTACTTTCACCTTTTTTAAAAATATTATATCTTTTTAAAGCTAAATCATTTGTTGGTATGCCTTGATTTTTGATATTAGATAATACAGAATCTAATTCAGGCAATGTTTTGAAAGCATCAAGAGGTTTCCCAATTTCTTTTTTGTAAATATCATATTGTTTTAATGAATTGGTTAATTTATATAAATCTTCTTTTTGAATAGATGGTAATTTAACGGGTTCTTGAAATTTTTGACCTGTTTTAGGATTAATTCCATCTGGATATTGTTTTAATAATTCTTGATATTGTTTTTTATTTTCATCATTTTTAAGTGTATTATAAAAAAGTTTAATAATCCATTTTCCATATTTTCCTAATTGGTCTCCGCCTTTATATGTTGGGTCTAATGCAACTAATTTATGTAATGTTTCATCATTTAATTTTGGAAAATATCGTTTTAAATCTTCAATTCCTTCAAAAAGGATAGCATTTTTAAATAATACATTGTTATATTTGTTAATTGTTTTATTTAATATATGATTATATTTCATTTTTAATCCTAACCTAAAAATGGCATAAGTGGAATATCACCACCTGGTACAAAATTCATTAAATCTTTAGTTAATTCTTCTTTCATTGTTTTAGCTTCTTGTTTTAATTCAGCTCCATCTTGAACAACAGTACCATTTGGACCTGGTAAATTACCAAAACGATTACGAATTGTTCCAAGAATTTCTTTAGCTTCAGCTAATGTCCAATTTTCTATCCATAAACCTGCATATCTATCTTGAATTAATTCATATTCTGGCTTATCAACATATGAATGTAATAAAATAACTTCATCATCGGCACGTGGATTTTCAGCTAAAATTAATTTATGAGTATTTTCATTGAATGTATAATTCATATACATACCAAACATTTTACCAGCTGTTTTTAAATAATCATTATGTAATTCATAAGTTACTAAACCACCAGTTCTTACACCATTAATTGCACCAGCCATATAAACATTTGTCCACGCCATTTGAAATGGGTCTATATTTTGACCACCAGTTGAACCATATGTTCTTCCATAATTTCTACGATAAATTTGTTGTATTTCAATAATTTCATCTGGTAAAATATATTCTTTTTGATTTTTCTTTAATGTTAATAATACTAATGATTCTTCAACAAACGCATCTCCTTGTTGTTTAAGTTTAGCAAATGCTAAATCAATACATTTTTGAATTTGTTGAGGAGATAATTCAACATCAATCATCGTATCACCAAGACGAATTAAAACATCGTTAGCTAATTTTTCTCGTGCTTTTGTATTATCTGTAATCATATTTTTTAACCTTTATATAATATAGATATTTATTATTGAAAATCTATTTAATTTTGAGTTAATATTAAGAAAAATATGAGGTCAAAATGATAAAATCGGCAGGAGCATTAATTAAATCTGTTAATACAAATAGATATTTGTTTTTATTAAGAAGTTCAATAAGTTCTTATCCTTCTCGTTGGGGGTTAGTTGGTGGTAAAGTTCATCACGATGAATTATTATTAGAAGGTTTAGAAAGAGAAATTGAAGAAGAAATTGGTTTTTTACCAAAAATCAATAAATGGGTTGCTTTTAATTGTTTTACATCAATGGATAAAAAATTTCAATATCATTCATTTTTATTATTAACAGATAATGAATTTATACCAAAATTAAATCACGAAAATGATGGTTATGCGTGGGTTGATATTGACTATCCACCCAAACCATTACACCCAAGATTGAAGGAAGTTATAACTTCGCAAGTTTTAATTGACAGTATAAAAAATTTTATATAACAAAAATTGACAAAACAATAACTCATTGATTTTACTATATTTTTTGTAAAAATAATGTAAATAGAAAAATACATAACAATAATAAATATAATTACATTTCACGATAGGGAGAATAAAAATGACACGAATTTTACAACCAATTACTTCAACTTGGCTTGATTATCCTGATACAGAAAATTGTAGTTTAGTTGTTGTAATGATGGGTTGTGATAACGGATGCCCGAAATGTCAAAATCCAGGTTTTAAAAATCCAGATTTTAAGGAAGAAACAAAAGAATATACAGTTGATGAATTAATTAATGAATTATTAATTTTATCAAAAAGACATCATACAAATAAAGTTGTACTATCTGGTGGCGACCCTTTATCGTGCTTTAATTATCAATTTACAAAAGAATTTTTGGAAAAATCACCATTTGAAGTTTGTGTTTATACAGGACACGATGTTGAATATGTAAAATTATTAAATATTACAGGATTTACATTTTTAAAATGTGGTTTATATGATGAAAAAATTTCACAAATTTCTGAAAAAACTGATGATTATATGAAATTTGCTTCAACTAATCAAAAACTTTTTGACTCAAATTATTGTTGTTTGAGTGAAAATGGTTTATACTATTTTAAATAATATATTTTTATGAGATAAGATTAAGGAGAATTAAATGTCTGAATTGGCAGTTAAAAAAATATTAAATGTTAAGAGTCCAACAATTGTTGATTCTTATTATGAAGATGAAGATTTTAAGAAAGAATTAGATAAAGTTTCTGATGATATTTTAATTAATGCTGAAACTACAAGAACTATTAAAAATATTAAAAAAACATTAGCATCAGCATTGAAAAAGAAATATGGTTTTTCAAATGGTGAATTAAAAGAATTAACTTCAAAAATTTTAAAAATTCACGGATTAGATGCAACTAATTTTGATACCTTGGCAAATTTTGCTAAAATTTTAGATTCTCGTGTTAATGATGTATCTATTGACGATAATTCTAATAAAAATGAAAAAACAATTGCTGGTGTAAATAATGAAATTACAGCTTCTAACCGTAAATTAATTGGTTATCATATGCTTTATGGTGTTATGAAAGATTTATATGGTCAAGCTGAAGCAAAAGTATTATCAGGTGATTTATATGATTTTTCATTAGGTTTATCAGATTCTACAAATATTTTAATTCCTTACTGCTGGGCATTAGATGCTTCTAAATTAGTTCTTGAAGGTCGTAAATTTGGTCAATTACCATCTGCACCAGTTCATAGAGTTGATTCTTATATTTCAGCATTAGATGAAACAGTTCATCAAATGTCTTCACATTTAGCAGGTGCTATTGCTGTTGGAACATTTTTCCTTGATATTGCTCATATTTTAATTTATAAACAACGTGTTCCATTTGAAGTTGTTAAAAATGACCCAAAAATGAGAAAATATATTGAAAATTGTTTTCAAACATTTGTTCATTCAGTAAACCATTTATCAAGAAATGGTGTAGAATCTCCATTCACTAATATTTCTTTATTTGATAGAGTTAAATTAGCTGGTTTAATAGGTCAAGATAATTATGGATGGTATTTTGCAAATAAAAAAGATATTGCTATTGATAATGGTTTAGAAGATAAGATGTCTGCTGATGAATGGAAAGAATTTGTCATTAATTATATTAGTGAATTACAAGAAATATATGCTAAATTTCACGAAAAAGGTGACCCATTAAATAATGGTATTCCTTATCGTTTTCCTGTTACAACTATGAATATATCAAAAGATGATGAAGGTAATGTTTTAGATGAAAAATTCTTTGATTTTGTATGTCAACGAGATATTACAAGATTTAATATTTTTACTTCAAAGGGGACAAAAGTTGCATCTTGTTGTCGTTTAATTAATGATGCTGAATTACTTGATATGGGTTCTTCTGTAAATTCATTTGGTGGTTCAACTGTTTCAATGGGTTCTCACCGTGTTGTAACTATTAATTTTGCTCGTATTGCTTATGAAGCAAATTCATTAGAGGATTTTTATCATATTCTTGATAAAAGAATTCGTGGAGCAGCAAAAGTTTTAAAAGCTCATAAAGTATTAATTGGTAAAATGGAAGAAAAAGGTCTTGAACCATTTATTACTCGTGGCTGGATTCGTATGGATAGATTATTTTCAACATTTGGTATTTTGGGTGTTGTTGAAGCAAAGAAAATTCTTGAAACTAAATTTGCAGATGAAATTACTGAAGGTCAAGATGTTATGAATGATTATTTAGTATATTTAAATAAACATTCTGCTGAATATGCAAAAGAATTAGGTTTATTTTCTAATATTGAACAAATTCCTGGTGAATCTTATGCTGTTAGATTAGCAACTGTTGATAACTTAATTTTCAATGAAAATATTATTGATGCTCCATTATATGCTAATCAATTTGTTCCATTATGGGAAGATGCAACTATTTGGGAAAAATTAGAAGCTGATGGCAAATATAATCAATTATTAACAGGTGGCGGTATTGTTCACGCTCAATTGGGTTCTAAAACAACATCTGCACAAAATAGAAAAATTATTTTATATGCTATTAAATGTGGTTGTGAACATTTTGTATTAAATTCAGTATATTCAAAATGTCCAAAATGCGATGCTGTTTATGACCATAAAGTTGCAAGTTGTTCAAAATGTGGTCATAATGAACATATGCAATATTTTACTCGTGTTGTTGGTTTCTTTGTTCCCGTTGATTCGTGGAATCCAACAAGAAGAAATTGGGAATTTCAACGTAGAACATTTATTGATGATTCATTACACGGTTAAAAAAGAGAGGATTAATCCTCTCTTTTTTAATATCCACAAGCATACCAAGAAATTGGATTTTCTTTACTATCTCCATTATATATTGAAATTCTATCATTATATTTGGATTTTATATATACAATGTGTGACCCCATATTTTTATATGGTGTAAAAACAGAAAAATATTCAGTATTTGTAAACGGTTTTATAAATGTTATTGTATCAGAAATTCCTGCTGGCATATAACCACCTTGTTCAATCCAACCATCTGACCAAATTCTATACCAATTATTTTCTTCTGATAAAGTTTCAATAACATATTTCATTGAATTTAATTTATCAATTAATCCATTGATTCTTTCCATATCTATTTTACTTATATCAGCCATCATTTATCCCCTTTGTGGATATTTAATAAATATCCACAAATTATTTTTTATAATCTTTTAATAATAAATATTTGTATATGTAATAAAGGATAATTTATGTTTAAAGATTATGGTCAACCAAAAATTAAAGGTCATTTAAGAATTCACGAAGAAGAAACAGGAAAAGTTTTATTAGATGTTCATAATGATATTCACCCTGAAAATTTTTCAATTGCATTAGCTAATTCATTATCAAATAATGGTGGTTATATTACTCAATTAGTATTTGGTAATGGTGGTGTTCATGTAAATGCATCAAATGAATTTTTATATAGTACACCACAAACAATTGGTCGTACAGCTTCTTTATATAATGAAACATATTATAAAGTTGTTGACCAACATTCTATAACTGATAATTTAGAGAAAACTCGTAATTATATGACAGTATCTCACGTTACTGGTAATGTATTTTCGGATATTTTAGTTCATTGTACATTAGAAAAAGGTGAGCCAACTGAACAAAATGTTTTAAATAATGATTCACAAATTATTTCGGAATATACATTTTCTGAAGTGGGATTGAGAACAAGCAAAGGTGATTTAATAACTCATATTTGCCATTATCCAATATCTAAAACTTCAAATATTACATTGGTATTTGATTACTTATTAAGAATTCAAATAGTTTAAAAAAGAGGGATTTTTATCCCTCTTTTTATTAATGAAATTCAATAATAAATTCTTGTGCATCTTGAACAACTTCATTATATGGTACATTATATTTTAGTGAAATTGCTGATAATATTTTTTTAGTAAAAATATTTTTATGGAGTTTTTTTGAAATTTCTGAAAGAATTGGAAAAATCGTTAAATATGTTAATTCTCCATTTTCAATAATATCTTTTATGTCGTTTAATGAAATATATTTTTTATTTTGTTCAAAAATATCTGCAATATAAAATGGATTTATTATATTTAATTCTTTAATTGGCAATGATTGATGTTGAATAGAATAACGAAAAAAAGTTGGGTCAACCATTAAAATTCCTGTTAAAACTTTTGATGGAATTTCACGTGTTGCAAAATTCATAATAAATGAATTAAATTTTTCTGCTCCTAATTTTTTAAAAAGTTTATCAATAATATCAATAGTATCGTGTAAAGAAAAATTTGCATATAATAAAGAAGATGGTTTATTAATGATTTTATCAATAATTTTTTCAATTTTTGATGATTTTTTAAATGTTTCTTTGTATTGAGGATGAAATTCATTAATTAAATTTAAAAATGTTTGTTTATCATAGCCATTAATTTCTTTTTTATCTAATATTTCAGAAATCCATTTTGCAAAAGTATATATTTTCATAAAAAATGTTTTAATGTCATTAACATTTTGTTTATTTAGAAAATTTCTTGGACCTCTCCATTCAATAGTTCCTTGAGGATGATTTCTTAACAATCTCATTTTTTCTTCTGACATAATATATGCAATTTCTTCAAAATTATCATTTAATATAGCATTTTTTAAATCATCTAAATATTCATCTGAAGAATATTTTTCGGTGATAAAATTAATAGTTACATTATCTTCTGTTGTAATTGAAGATAAAATTTCTTTCATTTGATTATCTAATGCCAAATGACATTCAATCCAATATATATCTTCAGGAGTTATTTCGGGAAAAGCAAAATGAGTATGAAAACCACAACTATTATCAGTATAAATTTTATATTCATTTTTATTTAATGAAGATAAAAATTTTATACATTGTGAAATATTTAATGGAGTTAAATTAAAAACAGGAGATTGCATTTCAAATCCATTATATTTTAATGAATTATCTTCTTCAACTGTTAAATTACTATTAATTCCAAAAAAATTATTTTTAAAAAAATATTCTAAATTTTTAAATAGGGATGGTTTATCAATATAAGTTATTACTTTATTTGTTGGAAAATGTTTAATATTTTCCCATTTTTCATTATTTTTTAATGGAATTTTATATGGGTCAACATAGGCTTCTAATTCAAAACCAAATGTAAATTCACTCATTAATAATTGCTCTAATAAAATATTCATTAATGCCCCTTTAATTATATTAAATATTTATAAATAAAATACTTGACAAATTTAAAAGATATTGTATTTTAATGATAATATTAATTTTAATGAAAGAAGTAAAATGTCTGGTATTAGAAATATTAAAAAATTAGCTAAAAAATATAAGCAAGCAGAAATTTATTTTCATATTGATTTAGATGGTGTAACAAGTGCATTAGCTATGAAAGAATATCTTAATAGTTATGGAATTAAAGTTGTTGCTGCCCATAAATTAAATTATGGAAGTGATGAATATAATATTTCTGCTCCTGAAGAAGGAAATATGGGAGTAATGGTTGATTTTTCACACGGAAAACCATTTATTCAAATACATACCGACCATCATCAAAGTCAGATAGTTTATAATGATGCATCTGTTCATTTTAGACATTCTAAATCTAATGCATCAACAATTTCTTCAATTATTGGAAATGGTATTTTTTCAAGTGATGATGAGAAAGCAATTGATATGATTGATTCAGCAAGTTTTGTTGAATATAATATTAATCCAAAAGAAGTTGGTAATGCAGTTTTTAAATGTGATAAAAATAAAGATAATTTTAAGCGTCATTTAGAAATGGCATTAGCTTGTAATAAATTATTACTTACATATAAAAATAGAAATGCGTGGTTAACTAATTTAGTTATGAATTGTAAACCATCATTAGAATCAATTTATAATCAGTTATTAAAATGGACTATTGATAATCATAGTGAAGATTATAGAATATATAAATTACCAACTGAAATTAATGAAAATGTTGAAAAATATTTTGAAGACCAAAAAAATAAAAGTAAAGTAAGTTTAAATTGTGAAGACATTAATACATTGAAAAATGGGCAATCAATTTTAATTGGTGATTGTATTGTACAAGTTGGTGGTGGTTATATGAAAAGAATTGGTTCATATGAACGTTATACAGCTTTTAGAATTTTTCCACAAGCAAAATATTTTATTATGATTTGGGATGAAATTGGTATGATGCAAGTATCTCGTAATCCGTGGAATCTTACTGTTAATGATAATGTTGATTTAGGAAAAATTGTTTTACACGATATGTTTTTAAATCAATTTTCAAAAACTCAATGGCTGAATAATAAATCAGTTTCATTATTGGCATTAAAATCAGAATTTGAAAGAAATATTGAAGATGTTAAAGAAAAATATTGTATTGGTTTTAATATTTTAGATTTTGAAAGTATTTTTAAAAATTGTAGAACAGAATTTGATGTTGACCCTGAAAATAAAATAAGTCGTTCAATGAGTTTAAGAATGTCAAAATATTGGTGTGAAAATATGAATCCTGCTCGTGCTGAACAATCAATGAGAATGATTAGATTTATGAATAATCAACGAGTATCTTTAATTGATGTTATTAAAACAATGTCAGGTGGTCATAAAGCTATTACAAATTTAACAGGATTTAATATGTTAAATAGACAACTTCAAATTGATGCTTCTTTGTCTAAAAATGATAATCCTTTTAGACCTTTAACAGAGGAAGAAAGAGAAGAAATTAAGGAAAAGAAAAATGGTGAAGATACTTATGTATTGAAACTATTAAAAACATTTGCAAAAGAAGTCGTTCAAAAATTAAATGCACCTGTATAGGTGCATTTTTATTATATTTTTTAATTTTATCTTATTTTATATATTTAATCAATGTATTTAAATATGTAATTTTATTTTCATTTAAATTTTTAGTATGCATTATGTTAAATAAAGAAGATGCAATTGGCATTAAAACAATATTATCTTCAAAACAAATTTTATTATATAAATCCGATGCAATAGTTTTAATATTTTTGTCATTAATACTTTCGTTTAATGTTTTATTTAATAATATTTGTTCATCCATAATAATTTTTACAACATTATATAAAGTAAATGGATTTTGAATATATGGTTTTAAACCTTCAGTAAGAATTTGTTCATCAGTTAATGTTTGTTCCATTAAAACTGAACAATATTCAGCATCTTTTTTTGCATTTTCAATTGCAAGATATTTAATAGCAGGATGGTCTACACCCATTTCATTACAAAGTTTTTTATATTGAACTGAATAATCAATTTCTTCATCAACTGATTCAAAAAGTTCTTTATTAAAATTAAAATATGCAGAATTTAATTTATTTGCATTTTCAGTAAAAATGTTTTTAAATTTTGGTAAAAATTTTCTAATTTTATAATTATCTTGATAAGTTTTAATAAAGTCAGCAATTTGATTATATTTAACAGTTTCTAACATAATATTTTTACAAATATTATCATCTCTTAAACCACCATTATTAATATATTGAGCTAATGCTTTAATTCCATTTCTCATTGCTTCATTGAAAATTACTTTTTCTCCTTTATAATTTTCAACAACATATGCTTTTTTAGCTTCAATTTTCATATTATTAGTTCTGGATAACCATAAATCAATCAATTCTTTTCGTGTTACATTAAAAGTTTCACAGATATTATTATTTTTAATTTCACGAATAATATCTGTACCTTTTGTTGCGTTTTTAGTTAATGATAGTAATTGATTATATGCATTAATTAAATTTTCTCTATTATTTTTTTCTTTAGCTGTATAAACTTTAACATTTTCTAAAACAAACAATGTTCTTGGTTTTGAAACAATAAAATCACCATTATTTAAATATTCTTTTTTAACAAAAGATGTAATATTTTTAATATTGTTAATATTTTCTAATAAAATGTTTGAATCAATATTTAATGATTCAGTAAATTGTTTAATATCATCAAGATTATCTAATGACATTAGTGGACTAAATTTTTCTGTAATATTAATATTTTTAAAAGAATTTAAACAAGAGATTTCTTTAATAATTTCAGAAAAAATTTTACGAGTATTTTCTAATTGCATAGTTTCTGAAATATAAAAATCAGATGGTCTTTTGGTTTCTCGGGCGGTATTAACAATATTGTATAAGGTTTCAACTATTATATGATTATTATTAGTTACTGATTCATCCATTTCTTCACTTTCTTTTTGTTTTATAATATCACGTTTAATTAAATTATAAATTTTTCTTTGATTTAAATCATCGTAAATACGTATTTGTACTTGAACTCCATTTAATCCTGATAATTCTCTAATTCTTTGAATAATATGTTTCATATTTTCATCTAATGTATTTTTATCTTTCCATAATTGTATAACAGAGTTTTCATCATTCATAAATTTAACTATAATGTTATAGTTACTTATATAACACCATTCAGATTTCTCGGTATCAAGAGTATTACGACCATCTTCATCATAAAATTTTAAAATCAGGTCATAATCAGAACTATGTAAAATATTCACAATATCGTTTTTAAGTGATGTATATTTCATAATTGACCTTATATGCTATGTTTTATAAGAATATTTATTATAAAACTTAAAACAAGATATTTTATAAATATGCTAATTATAAATAATTTTATAAGGAGAATATATGAAAATTATTTTACCACAAGGTACTGGTGTTATTAAAAAAACCAAATCTTTTAAAAAATTAACAGATACTCAAAAAATGATTTATAAAAAAGTTTATGACCCTATAAATGGAGCATTATTTTTTGCAGAACATTGTTGTTGGGTTAATAGAAATGGTTTGGAACAATATATACCATTTGATTATCAGCGTGAAATGATGTTTAATATGCATAACTATCATTCTCTTATATCTTTATTTTCCAGACAGAATGGTAAAACGATTACAACAGCAATTTATTTATTATGGTACGCAATGACTCATCCTCACGCAATTATATTAGTAACTGCACAAGATTTACGTGCAGCATCTGAAAATCTTGGTAAAATAAAAGGTGTTTATGAAAATTGCCCAGATTTTCTTAAAAGAGGTTTAATAGAAGATAATAAATCAAAAATGGTATTTGATAATGGTTCAGAAATTCACGTACGCCCATCAACTATTAAAGCTCCTCGTGGTATTTCTCCTGCAATTGTTTATTGTGATGAATTTGCATTTATTGGTGTTCAAGATTCAGGGGATAAAGCATTAGAAAAACAAGAAGAATTTTATGGTGCTTTATCACCAACATTATCTGCAACAAAAGGTAAATTATTTATTACTTCAACACCTATTTCAGAAACAGATTTATTTTATAGATTATGGTCAGGGGCAATTAATAAAATTGATGATTATGGTATAGATATACCTAATGATTATATAATAGAAATTAATGGAGAATTATATAGAGATTTTCATTTATTTCATACAAAAGAAGAAGCAGAAGATTATGCTAATATGTTAAGAAATGAAAATATAAATGTTAATATTGTTGAAAAAAAATCTTATGGAAATAATGGATTTCAAAGTCAATTAGTTAAATGGGATGCTTGTCCATTAAAAGATGAAAATTGGGCAAAAGCTGAAATTAAAAAAGTTGGTGTTGAAAGATTTGAAAGAGAATATAACTGTCTTGGTGGAGAAAATACTGTTGCAATTATGGATGAAAAGGGTTATATTCGCAATGTTTCATTAGAGATGTTATATGAATTTTATTAATAACCACAAGCATACCAATTTATTCCATCAGTATCAGCAACATTAATTTGGAAAGATGATTTTGTAACAGATGTTCTGATGACATAATGATAATCCCAACCAGCAGAAGATTGTAATGGACGATATTGAATAAAATTAACATAATATGATGTATTTGAAAAAGAAGTTGGAAGATTAATTGTTTGGTTTGTTGTATTTGAAGTGCGAAAACCCCATTGTTCAATAAATCCATCACTCCATTTACGATACCAACCATTATCATTAGAACCAGATTCAATAACATATTTCATTGAATTAATTTTATTGGTTACTTCTTCTAATTTATCAAGTAATCCATTGATTCTTTTCATATCTATTTTACTTATATCAGCCATCTTAACCCCTTTGAAGTTATTTAATAAATAACTTCAAACTCCTAAATTAATAAATTGTTTACCCCTCAATTTTTATCCTAATTCATAAATATATGTAAAGACTTTTTGAAAGTTTTTATCAGTTATTTTTATTATAAAAATAATTTAATTTAATAGGAGTAAAATATGTCAGAATTAGCAAAAACTCACATTGATATAATTGATGAATCATCATATGGAACTGGTGTTTCTCCGATAATTCCTCTTTATATCTTTGCGACAGAACAAGATAAAATTATTGACGAAGAAACAGGTGAAATTGCACCAGGTACTTCAAAATCAGTTGCTAATGAATTACTTGTTATGACTTCACAAAAAGATGTTACTGATACATTTGGTGTTCCAACATTTACAACAATTGATGGAACTGTTCAACAAGGTGATGAATTAAATGAAGTCGGTTTGTATGCTTTATATGATGCTTTAGGAAATTCTTCAATAGCTTATGCATTAAGAGCAGATATTGATTTAAAACAATTACAAGCTACACAAGCTGAACCAACAAGTAAAGTACCAAATCAAACTTTATGGTTTGATACAGCTGAAACTTCTTATGGTTTATTTAGAGCTAATGGTAATACAAGACCAGCTTTAGCTTGGGATAGAATTGAAAATGTATTACTTCCATCAGCAGATGAAATTGGTGAAGATGGTAAACCATTAGGAACATATGGTGTTAACAATGATATTGCTGTTGTAACAAAAGGTAATAAACAAGTTGCTTATGAAAATATTGCAAGTGAATGGTATGAATTAGGTTCTAATGAATGGATTGCTCAATTTCCATCAAGTGCAAAAGGTAAAGTAAATGGTACATATGATACAGGTGCTAAAATTACTATTAATGGTTCAGAAGTAACATTATCGGGTGTATCATCTACAACTAAAATTGATGATGCTGTAAAAGATATTAATAATGCATCAATTGAAAATATTGTTGCTGTTAATGAAAATAATGCATTAGTTATTAAAAATACTGCAACATTATTAACTCTTTCACAAGATTCAAGAAAAGCATTAGAAACATTAGGTTTTACAATGAATGGTGATGAAGCTGTTGTAAATGCTGTTTCTTTAGTTCATAAAACACATTCACAAGTTCCAAATGGTTCTGTTCAAGGTTCAATTTGGGTTAAAACTACTGAACCTAATAATGGTGCTAATTATATTATGAAACAATATAATTCAACAACTGATTCTTGGACAACAATTAAAATGCCTATGTATGGTTCTTATATTGAAGCTGAAAGAGTATTAGGACCTTCATTAAATGCAAGTTCAATTATTGTTAAATATGATACTGAAAATTTAGCTGAAACTAAATTAGCTCAATATGGTTCATTGGGATTAAAAGTTGTTGGTACAGTTTCAAATCCAACAATTACTTCTGGTCAAGCAATTACAATTAGAACACTTATTGGAACAGAAGTTAAAACATATACTGTTAGAGCATATGGAACAACAGTTGAATATTTAGCAAAAGCAATTAATAATGCTAAAATTCCAACAATTGTTGCTGATGTAACAACTGAAGGTTATTTAAGATTAGTATCTTCAACAGGTAATACTATTGATTTTCAAGATGTTGAAGGTGGTAATATTTTAGAAACTGTTGGTATTGCTTCAGGTGAATTAGGTAAATGGACTGAACCAACTTATATTGCAAGTTCTTATGAACCAACCGAGATTGCAACAAATGGAACATTATGGTTTAATGATGCATTAAATGTTGATATTATGGTAAATGATGGTGATGAATGGAAAGGTTATAAAAATATGTACGAATGTGCAGATATTTTTGTAACATCTGAACAACCAACTCAACATTCAGATGGTTCAGCTTTACAAGAAAATGATTTATGGATTGATTCAGCAGCAAATAATTATCCAACAATTTATAGATATTATGAAGGAGAATGGGAATTAGTTGATAATACTGACCAAACAACTCCTTTAGGTATTGTATTTGCTGATGCTCGTGAAAACGCTGGTCCAGCATATTCTGATTCAACACACGTTCCATTTTCAACTAAACAAGCTGATTTATTAATTTCAGATTATGTTGACCCTAATTGTCCAAATCCACAAACTTATGCAGCTGGTATGTTATTATTTAATACATTATATTCAACAAATAATGTTAAAGAAATGACAAATGAATATCAAAATGCTGTTAAAGAATTAGGAAGCACTTTCACAGTTGGTAATTCAAAAGCATTCCCAACACCAGGTTCTTCAACAAATTCTAAAACAACTCGTTGGCAAACAATTTCAGGTAATGCAACAGATGGTTCAGGATTATTTGGTAGAAAAGCACAAAGAGCAATGGTTATAAGAGCATTAGCAGAAGCAATTAATTCTAATGATGCAATTCGCTCACAAGATTATGATTTCTTCTATGCAACTTGTCCAGGTTATCCAGAATTAGATGATGAATTAATTGCATTAAATACTGATAAAAAAGAAATGTTTTATATCATTTCTGATACACCAGCAAGATTAGCACCAAAAGCAAATGATATTATTGCTTGGGGTTCAAATCAAAATAATGCAGCTTCACACGGTGAAGATGGTCGTGTTATTAGAAGTGCTTATATAACACGTCAATATCCACCAATGGGATTAACTTCAAATGTTGATGGAGATGATATTGCTGTTCCTTCATCTGTTGCAAAAATGAAGAATTTATTGGTATTACCAAGAGGTATGTTTGCAGCAGGAACACAATATGGTCAAGTTAAAAATTTAGCATCTGTTGGTTATATTACTGATGAAAATGAATATGCACCAGTAACTATCAGAGAAAGTTTGGGTGAAATTATTACTGCTCAATCTATGAATCCAATTATGCCACAACGTAATACTGGATTATTATTCTGGGGTGAAAATACAGAAAATAATTACACTTCATCATTATCTGATGAACACGCAATCTTAACAATTTTAAGATTAAAACGTGAAATGGATGCAGCTTGCTTACCATTCTTCTTCCAACCAAATACAGAAGCATTAAGACGTGATTTTGATAAAGCATTAAGAGCAATCTTAAATGATTATGTATCAAGAGATGAATTATATGACTATACATTAGTTACTGATAATTCAGTTAATACTACTGAAAGAATTGGTCGTAAAGAATTATGGGCTGAAGTAGCTATTGAAATTGTTCAAGGTGTTGAACAAATTTATATTCCAATTAGAATTGTTAGAACAGGAACATTATCTTCTAACTCATAATAATGGAAATTAAATAAAAATAAGCCATCAAATTTGATGGCTTATTTTTTTTATTGATTTTTAAGATATAAATATATTACCATATAAAAAATATGAGTATAAAGTTATTAAGGAGTTTTTATGAAAATACCATTTAATTATACTTTTAAAGGTTTATTATTATCTGGTCAAGCACGTGAAATAGCACAAATTGAATATGAAATGCCAGATGGATTTGAAAAAGAATTAGCGTTATTAAATATTAATTATTCAACAGAAGAATTACAAAAATTATCAGAATATAAAGTTAAAAAACTTGAACTTCAGAAAAAATTTAATAAAATTGATGAATTTAATTATGAATTTGAATTATTAAAAATTAATAATGAAAATAAACCTGAAACAGAAAGATTAATTAATGAAATAGATTTAAAACATAAGTATAAAAAAATTGATGACGTTGAATATTGTAAACAAAAAAATGATTTGCTTGGAAAACCTTGGGTTGCTATCCATACCGAATATGATGAAAATGCTAATCCAGATGATTTAATGGTTGAAGTTACTTATAATAAAACTTTTATTGAAAATATGCGTAAAAAAGGCTTACCTGGTGATACTGAAGAAGAAATTGCTGAACAATGGTTAAAATTATTTTTAATGGCAAATATGGATATTGATGATATTACAACAATGTTAGATGATAATGAAGTTGAAGAAAAAAAATATTTAACAAAACGAAAAATTGATGATAAAACAATAATTATGGGTTAATTTTATTATTTTGAGGAAACAATGAAAACATTTATTTTAATTGATATTTATAATTTATTTTTTAGAGCAATGCATACAATAAATGAAAAAGATGTTGATATGCGTAATGGTATGTTATTACATACAATGTTTTTTATGTTTAAAAAAGCCTGTGATAAATTTAATCCAACACACGTGGTTGTTTGTGCTGATGGTAAAGGAACGTGGAGAAAAGATGTTTATCCACAATATAAAGCTAATCGTATTGAACGTTTACAAGATAAAACACCAGAAGAAATTCAAAAAGAAACAGAATTAAAAAATATTTTTGAAAATGATTTTATACCATTTTTAAAAGAATCAACGAATGTCTCTTTTTTTGAATATCCAAAAGCAGAAGCTGATGATTTAATAGCTCGTTTTATTGCATTACATCCAAATGATAATATTATTATTGTTTCAACTGATAATGACTTTGTTCAACTAATTAATGATAATGTTATAATATATAATACAATGGATGATAGACTTATAACATCTGCTTGTATGTTTACTGCTGATGATAAGCATTTACCAATGAAATTTACTTTAAAAGATGGTAAGGTATCAGTTTCAAGAACAGATTCATTGTGGCAAGAAGGTGATAAATTAGTTCCTATGGATGATTGGATTGAATATGCATTATTTACAAAATGTATTAGAGGTGATAAATCCGATAATATATTTTCAGCATATCCTGGTATTAGAGAAAAATCAACCAAAAAAACTGTTGGTATATTAGATGCTTTTGCTGATAGAAAAGATAAAGGGTATAATTGGCAAACTTTTATGAATTCATCTTGGGAAGACCCTCTTGGTAATAAGCATTTAGTTAAAGAATCTTATGAATTTAATAAAAAATTAATTGATTTGAAAGAAATTCCAGAAGAATTAAAGTTAAATGTTGATTCTTATATAATGAAATCTATTAATACGGAACAAATTGATTTAGTTGGAATTAGATTAATGAAATATTTAACAAAATGGAATTTATCTAAATTGTTAGAAATTGCTCCATCTTTTAGTGGTTATTTTAGTCGTCCATATCCAAAAGATAATAAATAAACAAATGAATAAAAATGATAAAAAATATAAAATTTTAACGCCAAATGGTTGGGCTGATTTTGATGGTATTAAAAAAATACCATCACAGCCAACTATTAATATTACATTAAATAATAATAAAATTATTAATTGTACTTTAGACCATAAAATTTATATTAATTTATTTGAATGTGTTGAAGCAAAAGAATTAAAACCATTAGATTGGGTATTTACAAATAATGGTATGGAACAAATTAAATCTATATCTGATGGTGAAACTAAAGATGTTTATGATATATTAAATGTTGATTATGGTAATAAATTTTTTACAAATGATATTTTAGTTCATAATTGTGAATTTTTAGGTAAAACAAATTCACTTATTGATTCAATGATTTTAAGACAAAAAATTTTAGAAATAGATAATAATAAAATTACTTATAAATTTGTTATTGATGGAGATATTCGCTTTTATAAAGATTTAATGCCTTGGAAAAAATATTTAGTTGCAATTGATACTTCAATGGGAGTTGATGGAGACTTTGCTGCAATTGAAGTTTTTGAATTTCCAGGTTTTTATCAAGTTGCAGAATGGAAATCTGATAAATTAAATCAAAATGACCAAGTAACAAAAATTAAAGAATTAACTGAATGGATGTATAATGATATAAAAAATAAAGGTAATAAACATCCTGAAATTTATTGGTCATTAGAAAATAATAGTTCAGCTGAAGGTTTTATTTGTGCATTAAGACAAATAGAAGCAACTATGGATGGTCGTTCATATATTAAAAGAGCAGTTTTAATCAATGAAGATGGCAATAAAAGAAAAGGTTTTACAACAACTAAAATTTCAAAGCCACGTGCGTGCTCTCAATTAAAAATATTATTTGAAACAAATAGATTTCATATTTTATCTCGTGATTATTTAACACAATTATCCAATTTTTCAGCTAAATCAGCAACTTCTATATCATATTCTGCATCTGGAAGTGGACACGATGATTTAATAACAGCATCATTAACAATTATTTCAATGTACTTGCAATGTAAAGACAAATATGATTTAGATTTTGAAATATATCCAGATGAACCAATTCCTGATGAACAAGATTCTAAATTTGAAGATACATTTTTCTTAATATCAATAAATTAAAATATTGACTTTTTAATTTGTTTATTTTATTTTTTCATAAAAAAGGATATAATTATGGAAAGAATGAAAGTTAATGAATATTATGATAATCCTCAACAATTTTTAGATGAAATATCTAAAATTAATGTTAGAAAATTAGTTAATCAATCAGATAAAGATTTAATTAAAAAACTTAAAAAATGGATTAAAGAATATTGGCAAGAAGATGGGTCAATGTTTTTATATGAAAGCCAATATAAAAGATTACAAATGATTTTAAAAGATATAATTCAGTAAAAATATTTTTACTGAATTTTTTATTAAACTCTTGACTATTATTTTTTTTGATATTATTATATTGATATTAATAATTAAAAGAGGAAAATAAAAAATGAATTTAATACCTATGGTAATTGAACAAACTTCTAAGGGAGAGCGTTCATACGATATTTTTTCACGATTATTAAAAGAAAGAATTGTATTTGTTTCAGGAGAAGTTTGTGATGAAATGTCTTCTTTAATTTGCTCACAGTTATTGTTTTTAGAAGCTGAAGACCCAAATAAAGATATTTATATGTATATTAATTCACCAGGTGGTGTTGTAACATCTGGAATGGCAATATATGATACAATGCAATATATTAAACCTGATATTTGTACTATTTGTATGGGTCAAGCGTGTTCAATGGGTTCATTTTTACTTGCAGGTGGAACAAAAGGGAAGCGTTTTTCACTTCCAAATTCTCAAATTATGATTCATCAACCATCAGGCGGTGCTCAAGGGCAAGCAACTGATATTGAAATCAGAGCAAAGTTAATTCTTGATTTAAGAAAACGTTTAAATAAAATTTATGCTGATAATACAGGACAAAAATTATCTGTTATTGAAAAGGCAATGGATAGAGATAATTTTATGACACCTGATGAAGCATTAAAATTTGGTTTAATTGATAAAATCATTGAAAAAAGAGAGGATTAAGCAATGACTTATTTTGTATCTCCATATGTTGATAAATGTATTCTTGAAAATATTAACACATTTTTAAATAATGACCTATTAACAGATTATGAAAAAGCCAACCGTATTTGTTACAATAGTTTTATGGAATTTACTGAATATGATAAAAAACATCCTAAAAGAAGTAAATTTTTAAATAATTATTCGTATAGCCAAGCAGAAAATAATTATACAACAAAACAGAATGTTAATGATTGCATAAAGGATATACGACCATCTAAAATAGGAAAATATGTAAATTGCTATAAACATATTGTTACTAAAAAATTAAACGAGATGAAAACAATAGATTGTAGTAATAATAGTGAATATAAATTTATAAACAATTTATATGATATGTATAATATTACAGATGAAAACACACAAAAAGTATTGAAACTGATTGTTATTTTTTCAATCTTTTCATATGTAAAATATATTTGTTTAGAATATCATATGCTCAATTTTTTGGAATATTTTGCTCAATTAAGACATAATATTGTTAATATGACAACCATTGAGATGGTGAGTGTGTTTAGATGCTTAATTGAAAAGAATGTCATTTGTTGGATGGACAATGAGATGTATAAATTAAAAAATTCGTGTTATCCATCACACGGTTTAAATCCAATTCTTGCAAATTGTTTAATGTGTAATTTAAATACAAAAGAAGAAATGCTTAAAGAATTAACTGGTGAAAAAATTGAAACAGTTAATTATAAATGGAGTGATTTTGATTTTAGAAATGATAGAGATATGGTTTATAATTTATTGAACCGTAAGAAATCTTTCAATTTGTTGATTTATGGAGCACCTGGAACAGGTAAGACTGAATTTGTCAAAACCTTATGTAAAAAATTAAAATTGGATTTACATTGTCTTTATAATGATGAAACTGATGAGGATAAAAACCGTTTAAATGATATTAAGAGTGCGGATTATTTCTTGACAAATAAACAATGCTTGTTGATTGATGAAGCAGATGATATTTTTAGAGAAAATGTTAAGAAAGATTTGATTAACAAAGTATTAGATGATACTGAAAAGAAACATATTTTCATTATGAATGATACATTTGGTATTGATAAAGCGTTTTTGAGAAGATTTGATTATGCAATGTATTTTGAAAAACCAAATAAAGATGTAATGAAAAAGATGTGGAAACGGCAGTTGAAAAATTATGGTGTCTCTTTGAAACCAAAGATGATTGAATGGTTGGTTGAGAAATTTGATATTTCTCCTGCGTTTTTAACCAAAGCAATTCAAAATGTTGCCACATTAGAAGACGGTTATTTAACTGATGTTGAAAAGAATGTGCTTATTACTCATTTTATTGAGAATCAAATTCAAACAATGAATTGTGGTTTTACAGAGAAAAAAGAAGAATTGGTTAATGTTATGAAGAATAATTTCAATCTTGATTTATTGAATACTGATGTTGATTTAAAGAAATTAGCTGATAGGATTTTATCTTTAAAGAAAATGAATTTTTCATTATGTTTAAATGGCATTTCGGGAACTGGTAAATCCGCATATGCTGAATGGTTGGCAGAAAAAATGGGTATTCCTATTATTAAGAAAAAATGTTCTGATTTATTAGGTATGTATGTTGGACAAACTGAACAAAATATTGCTAATGCATTTAAAGAAGCAGTAGATAATAAAGCAATGCTTATTTTTGATGAAGCTGATAGTTTCTTACAAAATAGAAATAATGCAGTTAGAAACTGGGAAGTGACACAAGTTAATGAAATGTTGACTCAAATGGAAAAACATCCATATCCATTTATTTGTACTACTAATTTAATGGATTCATTAGATAAAGCGTCTTTAAGAAGATTTACATTTAAAGTAAAATATGATTATATGACATCTGAACAGGTAACTAAAGCATTTGAATATTTTTTTGGAATTAAAAATGTTCATTTAAATAGTAATACATTAGCACCTGGTGATTTTGTAGTTGTTAAAGAAAAAGCGGAAATTATGGATTGTTTAAATAATAAAGATGAGTTGATTAAAATGCTTGATTTGGAACAAGTTAATAAAACTCCAATTGCAAATCGTATTGGTTTTTAATATTTGACAAGTGTATATAAAATCATTTAGTATTGTGTTTAACAAAGGAGAAAAATATGGGTAGATTAAAAGTATATTCAGAAAAATTAAATCATAAAAAAATTGTACAAAAAAAGAAAGATAGTGGTAGATGTTATAATTTTGTAGAAGGTTTAGGTTGGAATCATTATACAAAAGGATTTAGAAAACATTCAACAAAAGTTGATGTTATGGAAAGAGGAACATCTTTTTTGTTTTCTTTATTAGAAAGAGTAATGCCTAAAAAAGAAACTAAATTAGAAGTTAAAGGAGAATAATATGAAAAAATTATTAGCATTATTTAGTTTGGTATTATTATTGTCGGCTTGTTCAACAACTTGTGATAATTGTTATTATGGTAGGGAAGAAGCATATACAGTATCTCAACCAGTTGAAGTAATTTATCGTAATACAACATATAGAACGGTTTATGAACCCAAAACATATAAAGAAGTAACGTTAGAAAGAAGACCTTATAAAGGAAAAACTGATTGTTATAGAGTTAACCATAAAAATTATTGTAAATAAAGGGTTATAAATGAGTAATTTATTAGAAATGAAAGATATAGTTTTTATTGATGAAAATGGTGAAGCTCAAGCAGGAGTAGATTTAACAATTGATACTTGTGATTTTTCAATTACTTTACCAATTGATACGAGAAGAATGACTAATACAAAACTTAAAGAGTTGATTAAACAATTTAGTTAATTTATTAAATAAAAGGATATTAGATATAAAATGAGTAAAATATTTGATTTAATTGAAAAAGAAAGAAAGAGACAAGAAGGTGAAATATGTTTAATTGCTTCTGAAAACTATGTATCAAAAGATATTATGAAAGCAGTTGGTTCAATTTTAACTAATAAATATGCTGAAGGTTATCCTGAACATCGTTATTATGGTGGTTGTCGTTATATTGATGAAATTGAACAATATGCTATTGATAAATGTAAAGAATTGTTTAAATGTAATTGGGCAAATGTTCAACCTCATAGCGGTAGTCAAGCAAATCAAGCCGTTTATTTAGCGTTATGTAAACCAGGTGATACTATTTTAGGTATGGATTTAAATGCTGGGGGTCATTTAACTCACGGTTCAAAAGTTTCAGCATCAGGTAAATTATATAATGCTGTATCTTATGGTTTGTATGCTGATGGAACAATAAATTATACTGAACTTAAAGATAAGTTATATAAATATAACCCAAAGGTTCTTGTAGTTGGTGCTTCTGCTTATTCTAAAATTATTGATTTTGAATTGATTAGAAGTATTGTTGATGATTATAATCAGTCAATTTATTATGATTGTGGTGGTTCAAATAATCCTGATGCACCTAATAAATCTTGTTATTTAATGGTTGATATGGCTCATATTGCTGGATTAGTAGCAACTGGATTACATCCATCTCCATTACCTTATGCAGATGTTGTTACTTCAACAACACATAAAACATTAAGGGGTACTCGTGGTGGAATTATTTTATCTAATGATATAGAACTTGGTAAAAAAATTGATAAAGCAGTATTTCCTGGTATTCAAGGTGGTCCTTTGGAACACGTTATTGCTGGTAAAGCAATTTGTTTTGAAGAAGCATTAAAACCAGAATTTAAGCAATATCAAGAACAAATTCTTAAAAATATTAAAGCAATGGAGAAGATATTTAAAGAAAGAAAAGTACCGATGATTGCTGACGGTTCAGATAATCATTTGTTATTACTTGATTTAAGAAAATATAATATTTCAGGAAAACAATTAGAAGATGCTTTATCTGAAGTTGGAATTGTTGTGAATAAAAATGCTATTAAAGACGACCCACGACCTAAATCAGAAACTTCTGGTATTCGTTTAGGAACAGCAGCAATAACAACAAGAGGAATGACAGAAGATAATGCTGCGTGGATAGCTCATCAAATTTGCCATATGATTGATATTTTAATAGATGAATATGATTATGAAGGAATTGATTGGCATAAAGAGATTTTTGAAGAAAATCTTGGTAAAGAATTATCTTTAAAAGAAGTTGCTTTATTAATTATTAAAGAAGGAGTTGAAAACCTTTGCTTACATCATCCAATTTATAAATAATTTTTCTTGACAATTTAATTTTATATAATATATTAAACCTAACAAATAATGTTAGGTTTAATTTTTTATGAAAGAAAATAAATGCTTTATAATAATGTTATTAAATGTGCAATGAATGAAGCTAAAAAGTCTAATTATAATCCTCAAATTGGTGCTGTCGTTTTTAAAGGAAAGAGAATTTATGGTTCAGGACATAATGGAATTAGAAGTTCTTCTATATCAATGAAACATAAAAAATGGGAAGAAAGTTTGCACGCTGAACAAGCAGCTATGTTAAATTTGGATTGGAATAAATTAAAAGGATGTTCTATTTTTGTGTATAGAACAAATAAAAATGGTCAATTAGCTATGGCTAAACCGTGTGATATGTGTCAAAAATTAATTAAGTATGTTGGTATAAAAAATATGTTTTATACTACAAATGATGGAGAAATTAAACTTGAAAAAGTAAGAGATAATTAAATTATCTATTGACAATATTAAAAAATATGTTATAAAAAATATAATAGAAATTTTTTGGAGAAAAAAGATGAAGTTAGAAGTTAAGGGAAAGTATAATTCAGCTATTGTTATGACTGACCAAATTGAAGAAGAATGTGTGGGTCAGTTAGTAACTCTTTGCTCCCAAGAAATATTTAAGGATTCACAAATTCGTATTATGCCTGATTGTCACGCAGGTAAGGGCTGTGTAGTGGGATTTACTGCTTCTATTAAAGATAGAATTATTCCAAATCTTGTTGGAGTTGATATTTCTTGTTCTATTTCAACTTATAAGTTAGATGTTAAGGAAGTTGATTTTGAACAGCTTGATAATGTTATTCGTAAGTATGTTCCATCTGGAATGTCTATTCGTTCAACTGTATCAAAGTTAGTTTCAGATAATTTAAAGGCAAAGATTGAAAAGGTTTGTCAGGAAATTGGCGATGAAAATGGGTATAATCGTCATTTAAAGTCAATTGGAACTTTGGGTGGTGGTAATCATTTCTTAGAATTAAATAAGGACAAGGATGGTTATTTATGGCTTTCTGTTCATTGTGGTTCAAGAAATTTTGGTAAGAAGATTTGTGATTTTCATCAAGATAAGGCAATAAAGGTTTATCAGGATAGAATTGATGCAAAGAGAGTTTTTGCATTATCACAAATTCCACCAAAGGAACGTCAAGATTGGATTAAGAATCATATTGATTCTGATAAATTACCACCAGAATTACGATATTTAGATGGTGAAGATTTAGATTTATATGTTGAACATATGAAGGTAGCAGAAGAATTTGCAACTGTAAATCACCAAGTTATTGTTCACGAAATTTGTTCACATATGGGTTGGAATGTTGTTGATTCAATTTTTACTCATCATAATTATATTGAATTTCTTGGTAATCGGGAAATGATTATTCGTAAGGGTGCAATTTCTGCAAAGAAGGGCGAGCGAGTAATTATTCCTTTGAATATGAAGGATGGTTCAATTGTTGGAATTGGTAAGGGCAATGAAGAATGGAATCAGTCAGCACCACACGGTGCAGGACGGGTTTTATCACGAGGTAAGGCAAAATCTGTTTTATCTGTTGAAGAATTTCAGGATAAGATGAAGGATGTTTGGTCTTCTTGTGTTTCAGAATCAACATTAGATGAATCTCCTATGGCATATAAGGATATGAATGTTATTATTGATGCTATTGGTGAAACTGTTGATATTGTTGACCGAATTATTCCAATATATAACTTTAAGGCACAAGGTTAATACTTTCATTGTATTAACCTTGTATAAAGGAGAAAAATATGTTTCTTTGGTTTATAAAAAAATTTATGAAAAATTCATATAAAAAATATTTAGAAGAATTAGATGAATTTAATCATTTAAAAATGGAAATTATAAAAAATTGTGATTATTACAATAAAGTTGGAACAACACAATATCATTTTCAATGTTTTAATACTCCAAGACTTGTAAAAATAGAATTTAAAAGAAATATTAAAGATGTCCGTGATAAAACAATTTTTACAATTGTTTTTAAGGAAGAAATGATTTCGCATACAGGAGTATATTTTGTTGATTTTAAAACATATAATATTTTTTATAATGGTAATTGTCTTTCAAAAAAATATAAAAAGAAAGCATTAGAATTTATTAAAGAAATGATATTTAATAATGAAAGTGTAAGCGATTGGGATATGAGTTGTGATAAAATCATTGAAAGGTAAGGTGATATTATGAAAAAACCTAAAGTTGGAGAAATATGGTTTGATAATAAAAAGGAAATGCGTTTCTTTATTTATAAAACCATAACTGATACTGATTATGAGGTTTATAAACCCTTTGATGTATTATATGCAAATAATCAAACAAGATATTTGGAAACTAAATATATTTTAGAAAATTGCGTATTTTTAGGAAAATCTAAAATTATTTTTAATGATTTATTTACATATAAAGGAGAAAAATGATAAGTCGTGAATTTGTATTGAAAAATTTTAATAAAAAACTTCTTGAAGCTAAACGTCAAAGAGCGAAAGAAGTTAAATTTACATTACAAGAAATAGATGATTTAGGATATATTATTTTTGAAATAATGGCAGAATTAACGAATAAACATTTTAATGAAACACCAAGTTCTTCTTTAAATTTAACTGATTTAACAATTGATGGTGGAGATTTTAATTCGCAAAATTAAAATTTATATGTTATAATATCTAAGTTATTTTATAGAGGATTTTTATATGTATGTGGGTACTTATTTAGATAGACAAAACAATTTACTTTATGTTTCTGAAAGAATAAATGGAAATAGAGTGACAACAACATATCCATTAATTTATGAATATTTAGTTCCCGATGATAATGGATATGATATGGGAATTGATGGTCAAAGATTAAAAAAAATTACTTTACATAAGTATAGTGATTTTAGTTCTCATAGAAAACAATGTCAAGAATCGGGTGTTAGAACATATGAAATGAATTTTAATTTAGTTCATAAAGTATTATATCAAAATTATAAAAATTGTCAAGAACCAAAATTACATAAAGCATTTTTTGATATTGAAGTTGACTATGACCCAGCAGTAGCAGGTGATATTAATACATTAGTATCTGAAACTCCTTGTGCTATTAATGCTGTGTCAATTTATTTAGATTGGTTAGATAAAACAATTACATTAACAATTAAACCTGATAATTTATCTTGGGAAGAAGCTAAAGATATATGTAATAGCTTAGAAGATACTTTTTTATGTAATGATGAAAAGCAGTTAATTGATTGTATGATTAAATTGTTTGATGACGCAGATGTTATTTCTGGTTGGAATTCAGATTTTTTTGATATACCATATATTATTGGAAGAACAATAAAGATATGGGGTTCAGAAAAAATTAAAGAATATTGTTTATGGAATCAGCCACCATTATGTAAAGAAGTTGAAACATATGGTCGTGTTGTTAAAAATTATTCATTTGTTGGAAAATGGTCTGTAGATTATTTAGGATTGTATAAAAAACATACTCCTAATGAACACGAATCTTATTCATTAGATAATATTTCTTATGAAGAATTAGGGGATAGAAAAGTAAAGTATGAGGGAACTTTAACTCGTTTATATTTTGATAATTTTAAATTATTTTTAGAATATAATAGACAAGATACGAATTTGTTAGCTCGTATTGATAAAAAATTAAATTATATTAACATTCATAATCGTCAAGCTCATTCTATTCCTGTTACATTAGAAGCAACGATGGGAACAGTTGCTTGGTTTGACCAAGCAGTTATTAATAATGCCCACGATTCTGGCTATTATGTTCCTGATAGAATTGAAGGAAAAGGGGATGAATGGAGAGGAATTAGACCTCCTGGGGCATTTGTTCAAGACCCTGTTGTTGGTATGCACGAATGGATTTCAGATACAGATTTGAATTCACTTTATCCATCTACGATTAGATGTTTAAATATGAGTCCTGAAACTATTGTTGCACAAGTTAAATTAACATATACTATGCCATATCTTTGGAAAAAAATTGAAGAAGATAATTTATGGTTTAAAAAAGGTGAAAGAATTCCAGCTTGGGGTGAAGCGTGGGGTGGTGATGAAATGTTTGGAACTTTAGAATATCAAAAAATTATGAATCAAACTGATGATATTTTAGAGTTACAATTAGAAACTGGTGAATGTGCTGAAATGTCAGCTAAAGAAATTTATAATTTAGTTTTTTCTGAAAATAGTAATTTATGTATTTCTGCATTTGGAACATTATTTAGAACTGATAAGCAAGGTTTAGTTGCTAAAATTCTATCTGAATGGTATGCTGATAGAAAGTCAATGAAAGCTAAATCTAAAATGTATCGTAATTTGAAAGATGGTTTAGCAATATCTGATGATATTGTTAATGAATTAAAAGGTATTCAAGCAAGTTCTAATTTTAAAGAATATGATATTAAAGAATTAAAAAAACTTGTTGATAATAAAGATATTTCTGGAATTAGAAAATATATGTTTGAATATGGATTAATGTTAACTGATAATATTATTGAACCAGTCAATAAAGAATATTATAAAGAAAAAGAAGATTATTGGGATTTGGAACAATATCTACGTAAAATTAATTTGAATTCAAGTTATGGAGCATTATTAAATTCTGGTTCAACTTTTTATGATTTTCGTTTGGGTGCATCTACCACAGCATCTGGTCGTAAAATTGTTCAACATATGGCAAGTAAATTAAATGAAATAGCTGTTGGTACATATAAACATACAGGTGGAATTGTTGTATATGGAGATACCGATTCAACATATTTTGCATTATCAAGACCTGAATTTAAAGAAAAACATCCAGATTTTGTATATAATAAAGAAAATGTTATTAAATATGTTGATGAAATTTCTCAATTAGTTGATAGTTCTTATGCTGACCACGTGAAAAATATTTTTCACGTAACAGATGAAAATTCTAAGATTATTAAAGCAGCACGAGAAATTGTTGCTACTCGTGGTCTTTACGTTTCCAAAAAAAGATATGCATTAATGGTTTTTGATAATGAAGGTGAAAGATATGATGTTCACGGAAAGGCAGGAAAATTAAAAATTAAAGGTTTACAAATTCAACGTTCAGATACTCCAATGATTGTTAGAAAATTATTAAAAAATATGATGGAATCTTTATTATCTGATGGTAATAGAGACGAATTGGTTGATATTATTAAAACATTTTATAATAATGAATGGAATACACTTAAACCTTGGGAAAAAGGGACACCAAAAGCTGTAAATGGATTAACAAAATATACAGAAGAATATAAATTAAATCCAAAAGCAAGAGTTCCTGGACACGTTATGGCATCTATTAATTATAATCGTATGCTTGAAATTAATGGTGATACTTCAACAACAAGAATATTAGACGGTAATAAAATTGTTGTTTGTAAATTAAAGAAAAATAATCCATTCGGTATGACATCAATTGCATATCCACGTGATTTAAATGATGTTCCTGAATGGTTTTCTAAACTTCCTTTTGATGAAGCAGATATGTCAGATACAATTGTTGATACAACAATGGATTCAATTTTTGGCTCATTGAATTGGAATTTATCAATGAAATCTGCAATGCAGACGATTGATGATGATTTAGGTGGATTTTTGACTTTAGTTTAAAAATTTTATATATTATAAAAAAGGAAGAAATATGTTAGAAAAAGTTTTTTTAGATGTAAATAAATTATTTAATAAATTTGAATTTAAACCAGTTGTTGTATATCCATCTGCAACAAAACATTGTTGTATATCTTGCAGAACATTTGATGACAAAGTATTTGCGTATGCGGAATCTAATGAAGATGGTTATGAAGATAAAGAATTTGCAATACGAGATTGGAGTATTATGAATTCTATTTTAGGAACATTTTCAGGAGATAATGAAGATAAATTAAAAGTAAAATTAGTATATAATGATTATAATTATCCTCATTTAGCAACATTTTCCGCAGGAAGATTAAAAGTTAATCATTATTTACAAAGTTATAATATGATTTCAAGTCAACAAGATTTATTAAATAATTATTCTAAAAAGAAATTAAATTTAAAAGAATTTTCGGGAGAAGGAGATAATTATATAACTGATGAAGTAGTTAAAAATATTAGTAAAATGAGTTCTTTACTTGGTGAAAAAACTTTTAGATTAAAAAGTACAAACGAAGGAATTTTTGCATTATTTGGAAATGAAAATCAAACAATTGATAATGGATTAATTCAAATTTCAGATATTGTTGAAAATATTGAGTTTAAAGATAATATGTATTTTTCAGTTGAATATTTTATTAATATGTTTAAAGCTATGTCTATTAATGAAGAATATAAAATTAAAGTATTTCCTGATAAAATTGTATTTTGTGGAAGAAATGATGTGACTTCTAAAGTTGGAATTGTTGTTGGTTCAACAGTTTAAAAAAGAGAGGATAATCCTCTCTTTTTTATTATTCTGCACCTTTATATTTCTTTTTATCTAATTCAGTAAAACCTTGTTGATGTTTTTTGGCTTCTTTTGATTGTAACGCTTTAACTAAATCTTTATTATATTCATCACCATAATAATCATTAGGATTGATTTTATTATCAATTTCATCTTGTACTAATTGTGAAATATAATCTTCATCTTTATATTCTAAATATGTTGATTCATACTGTTCAACAGGAGCATCAATATTTCTAACAACAATATAAGCTCTATCTAAACCTAATTGTGTTGATAATTCATTAACAATTTGAGATGGAGTAATTGGATATTCAAAATCCATTTCAAATTTATAAATTGTTCCAAAAAATCCTTGTAATCTTGGAAAATCATAAGGTGTTGATGCTAAGGGTAATGCTTCAGGTTTTGTTCTTTTAGTCATACCTTTAACATTTAAAATAGTATCAACATTTTTTAAATTTTCATCTGTAATATCAGCAGCAATTTTAACTCTGAAAGAATATGTTTTCTTCATAGTTTCTAAAATTGATTTTAAATCCATTGCCATTCTAAATTCCTTATTTTATAATTATAAAAATATTTATTATATTTGAGATATTCTCCAAAATCCTGGTCTATATTTTTTATTAATAACATCAACCCATACATTATAATCTTCATTCCAAGTATATAAATATTTCGCATCGGAATTATCTCTTAAATAATATACTGCGGGTTCTTCCATTGGATTTAAAGATAATTTCCAAAATCCATTTTGATATTCAATTATACAATTTTCAGGTATTGAAGATATTTCTTCACCATTTTTATTTAATAATTTACCCCAAAGTTGAGTATTATTACCAATTTCATCTGCTAATAAATAACGTTCACCTTCAATATTTTTTGGCTTTGTATCGTGTGGGTCAATAATAGCAGATACGGGTTCTAAATTAGTAGATGGAAGCATATCTTCATTAATTGTCCAAATAGCTTTTGTTGAATCATTATCATCAACAATTATATTACCAATGATTTCTTTTTTATCATCAATATTGTAATTTATCATACAATGAAGATATATATTATGTTTAGATTTATTATATTTTATTCCATACATTTTAAATAAATCATACCACGTCTTAATTTTATTATTTGGTACTAATTGTATGTTATTATTATTTGAAACAATGATAGTTGAATCTGATGGAGTATAATAAGTTCTAATAATATCTTCCATTGTCCAACCCCACATATTTTCACGAGTATCAGCCTGTCCAATATCCATAATTATAGTTTCTATCATACGATTTCTTGAAACTAATGAAGGTAAATCTAAGTTGGTATCAACTTCAAAAGTCATATCCATTGCATCTAATGTTGTTGAGTCTAAATTACTGATGCCTTTTGATGACCAATTTAAATTAGTTAATGTAATAGCTGTTAAACGTGTCCAATCTAATGGATTTTCAGAAGTTTGTAATTCAAGAGTTGGAGAAAATAATGCTCTAATTTGTTCTAATAATTGAAATTTTTGTTCTAATTTAGTTGTTAACACATATAATTTAAAAACAAAACCTAAAGGGACAGGATTTAAACGTTTAATGTGATAGGAATTTCCTGGTTCATATTCATAATTTCCACTTTCATCATTAAATTTTTTTTCTGTTATTTCTGTTTCATATTCATAATAAGGGGAACCACTAATTAAATCATTATTTAAACGAATATCTGAAATTGTTAAAACCATTTTAGGAGCAGTTTCAATAATAGTATCAGTATTTTTATTAATTATTGATGCAACAGATTTATCACTTGTCATAAAAATAACAGGAACTCTTTTAAGTTTATCTTTTCCATTTTCATCTTTACCAGTTGAAATATAAAAATTTGAAAATAAACGTTGAGTATGAAGAACAATAGTTCTTACTTGAGCATTATACCAATAATTAACATCAACTGTCATTTTTATACCTTTTTATTGAATATCCTATGTTTATATTTATAACTTAAATATATTGAATAAATATTTTTAGTTATTATTTAAAGGAATTTTTGATGTCTAATAAAACACAAATATTTAATAAAATTAAAGAATTAATTAATAATGGTTCTTCTGTTACACAAGCAATTTCGGTAGTATGTCAACAATATAATATTAATCCAAATATTATCTATAATGAATTTTATAAAAAAGCTGATAAAACGGTTAAAGATGATACTGAATCACTTGACAAAATAAGAGTTGGAGATATAGTAACATTAGACGGAGATTCACTTGAAAAACATTATGAAGTAATAAATATTAATAATAAAAGTGATATTATTTTAAGAAATGCTGATGATAATACACAACTATCAGCATCAGAAAGTGAAATAACACCAGTAATTACGGAGAATAAAATGAATAAACTTAATGAAGCACAATATAATATTTCTATTAATGGTTTAGAAACAGAAGATGCTGATGCTTTATCTCAAATGCTATCATTAGCAAGTCAAGCTGAAAATAATTCAACAATTTCTGACCCATTAACAGCAAATCCTATGGGAATGAATATGAATGATGATATGTCATCATCTGATTCAATAATAGATGAACCTAATATGGGTGAAGAACCAATGTCAATTGGTATGCCTTCATCTATTTTTGATGATTCTGGTGATGATATTGAATTTGATGAAGAATTACCAGCTGATACTGCAATTGTAGATTCACCTGAATTAAATTCAGAAGAAAATGAACAACCTGAAATGAATGATAATATGGATTCTTCAATTGAAGATATGCCAATGGATTCAATGATGGACGATGGTATGTATGATGAAGTTGATGAAGATGTTGTTTTAGACCCTTCTCAAAAAGATTCAACAGTTGTTGCTAATGAAAAAAATAATTTTGATGATGAATTAGATGAAGAATTAGAAATGTTAATGCGTGAAACATTTGATATTGCAGGTGTTGAAGATTTAAATTTTGATAAAAAATTAAATGAAGCAGAAGAAAATGTTCCTGGTGAAGATTTTATTGATGAAGATGGAACATTAGAAGAAACACCTCAATTAGATTTTGCTCACGATATGGTTGATGATGCAGAACAAGATGAATATGCAGAAGAAATCGTTGGTGAAGCTGATGGTGATGATATTGAAGATTGGCAATATGATGAATATCAAGATGATGTTGCATTAGCTAATGGCTCATATGGTAATGTTGATGAATTTATGTCAGATTATTTTTATGATAACGCAGAATTACAATCTGAATTTGATAGTGATTTATTAGAAGAATATAAAAATGAAATTTTTGAAAAATGGCAAGAATTAATAAAAGATGGTGAAAATGAATGGGAAGCTGCTGAAATGGCTGCAAATGAAGTTTTACCAAATTCTGATGATAAAGATGTAGCTAAAAGATGGGATGCTCAAAATCTTTGGGATGATGAATTAGATGAACATATTAATGCAATTTTAAGAAATGCAGGTGTTCAAATTAATGAAGCTGATGATGAAGTTGCTGTTAACACTAATGTTGGTGAACCTGTTACTGATGAATCATTATTTGCTAATGATGATACAGATGAACAAGGAAATGAACCTGATTATCACGAAGTTGATACAACAACTTTTGGTAAAGATGCTTCTGAAGGTATGAAAGAAAATCCATTAACAATGACATTTGAATCAACAATTAATAAGAAAAAAATTAAATCTATTTATGAAACTGCAAAATCAATGTATAAAAAATATGATTCTGCTGATTGGTTAAAATTAGATAGACGTTATATTGAAAAATTAATTCTTGAAGGTGTCGGATATACAACAGCAAGTAAAATGTTGTTAGATGCTAAAAAAGGAAAATAAATCTATATAAGAATAAAAATTTAATAAACTCCCTTAATAAGATGGGAGTTTATTTTTATATAAATATTATTATTAGAATATTAAAGGATTACAATAATGGCAATTACAAATTATGCACAATCTTGGACTGATGTTTATGAAAAATATCAATCAGTTGTTAATTTTGTTGCAGGTGATTTTGATTCATTAAAAAATGTTATTAGAAGATATATTGCAAGTCAAAATCCAGAAAATTATAATGATTGGGCTGAATCTTCAGAAGTTGGAATGTTTTCAAATGGGTTATCATATCTTGGAGAAACAATCCATTATCGTGTTGATTTAAATGCTCACGATGTTTTCCCTTCAACAACAGAAAGAAGACAATCTTTATTAGATTTTACAAAAATGTTGTCTTATTCTCCAAAAAGAAATATTTGTGCAACAGGTATTGCTAAAATTAAATCTATTACAACATCTCAAAATATTACTGATACATCTGGTAATATTTTAAAAGATACACCTATTCTTTGGAATGATGCTTCAAATCCAGATTGGTTAGAACAATTTTTAACTGTTATGAATGCATCATTTGTGTCAAATAATCCATATGGAAAACCATTAAAACGAGAAACTGTTGATAATATTACTACTCAATTGTATCAAATGAATACTACAACAATTTCTAATACTGTTTTCCCATTTACTTCACAAGTAAATGCTACAACACAACAATTTGAAGTTGTTAATCCAGACATTAATAGTGAATTATCTCAAATTGAAGAAAGAAATCCAATTCCTGAACAAGCATTTCATTTATTATATCGTAATGATGGTACAGGAAATGGTTCAACAAATACAGGTTTCTTTGTTTATTGGAAACAAGGTACTTTACAGTATGAAAATCAAATCATTTCTCAAAAAGTTGAAAACTATTCAATTGATGTTAATAAAGATAATATTAATGAATATGATGTTTGGTTTGAAGAATTAGATATTTCTACTGGTTTAGTTAAAGATGTTTGGACAAAAATAGCAAATAATGAATATCTTGTTTATAATAATACTGATACAACAATTCGCAATATTTTTAAAGTTGAAACACGAGAAAATGATAGAATTACATTAAGATTTTCAGATGGTAAATTTGGAACAATACCAGTTGGTATGTTTAAATTATGGTATCGTGTATCAAATGGTAATGATAATTTATATTTAAAACCAACAGATATTCAAGATATAACAATTAAAATTCCATATAAGTCAAATAATACATCTGATGATAACATTTACTATTTAACATTAGTGTTTAGTGTTACAGATGCATCACATATTAGACAATCAGTTACACAAGAATCTATGGAATATATTCGTGAAAGAGCACCACAAGTATATTCAACACAAAATAGAATGGTTACAGCTCAAGACTATAATTATTTTCCAAAATCTATTGGACAACAAGTTAGAGTTTTAAAAGCAATTAATAGAACTTATTCTGGAAATTCCCGTTATATTAATTTTAATGACCCAACAGGAACATATCAAGATTTAAATATTTTAGCCGAAGATGGTTATGTATATAAACAAGATGTGTTATATATGACTGAAACAGCTATTGAAGATACAACAAATACAACTCAAATTATTAATACAATAGAAACATTATTATCTTCAAATAGTTTAAATAATTTCTTTTATTCATATTATCCTGAAAATTCTTATTCATATTCTTCAAAAGAATTATTTTGGAATGAAACTTATACAACTGGATTAAATAGTTCAGTTGGTAGATTTATGGTTGATGTTGGTGAAGAAACATTAACAACAGGCGTTGTTGTTCCTAAATCAGAAATTTTAAAACAAATGCAAGTTGGATATATGATAAAATTCCAAGCAGATGGTTATGATGGTGAAATATGGGCAAAAATCACTAATATAACAACAAGTGATGAAAGTGAAGAAGAATATTCAGTTACAATTAATGAAGTTTTAGACCCAAATTATAAATGGTATGCTAAAGGTGGTTATAAAAACTTTACTATTTCATTAAATGCCCAAGCTCGTTATGAAATTTCAAATAAAATTGAAGACAAAGTTTCTTTCGGTTTATCTTATGATTATATTAATCAACGTTGGAATGTTTTAGATTATGATACATTAGCCGATGATTCATTGGATTTTGATTATGAAAATCCTTATACTGATAGTGGGTTATATAAAAACTGGATTATGAAAGTTAAATATGATTCATCTCAATCTTGGAATTATACTGTTCGCTATTTAGATTATATCTTTGGTTCTGATAAAAAAGTTGCTTTCTTTTTTAATACAAATGATAAAAGTGATGATAATGCATCATTTATAACAAGTGATTATATTAAAGTTTTAAAAACGAATTCAAATAATAATAAAAATTTATCTGAAGATTATTATTGGAAGCCAATTGAAACAATTAAATATCCTGATGGTTATACTGACCCATATCAATTTAAAGTTTCAAGTTATGATTCTGATAAAGATTCTACTTCTGATAATCCACGTCAATTTAGTGAAATTACATCAATTGGTGAAAAGAATTTATTCTTTTTAAAAACAAATGATGAATATGGTTCTTTTGATAGTTCCGTTCAAGAAATTGATAGTTTATGGGGTCATACAACAGAATCAAGTTTATATTATTGTCAAACAGGTGGAACAATTTTTCCAGCAGGAACTGTTTTACCAGTATCTGTAACTGTTAGCAAAAAAGTAAAATTATCTAATGGTGTAACATATGAATGGACACCATCAAATCCATTTACCTTTAATAAAGGTGAAAAATATGATGTAGATGTTGTTTATGATGGACACGAAGTTGAATGGACAACAGATATAGAAGGTAATACAACATTAATTAAAGATGTTGAAATAGGTTCTCAATTAGTATATTGGAATTCTATGTATAAAACTATGGAACGTTATAGTAATGATAGTTATTATATTAGAACTGGTATTGATAATTTATTGTTTTTATGGAAACATTATGCATCTTCATCTTATGTAATTGACCCTTGTCCAACAAATATTATGGATATGTATGTATTAACGAATACATATTATGAATCTGTTCAAGAATGGTTAAAAAATGGTAAAAAAGGTACATTTCCTAAATTACCATCTGCTTATGAATTAAAATCATTATTTGCTGAATTAGAAAATTATTGTATGGTATCTGATACAATGGTATGGCATCCAATAAGTTATAAAGTTTTATTTGGTAATGAATCTGATAATGAATTTAAAGCTAATTTTAGAGTTATTAAAAATGAAACAACTACTATGAGTGATAATGAAATTAAACAACAAGTTATTCAAGCAGTTGATGAATTTTTTGCAACAATGGAAGCAGGAGAAAAATTTTTCTTTACACAATTATCAACTTATGTTCATCAAAAATTACAGCAAAATATTGGTACTGTTGTAATTGTTCCAACATATTCAGATGATAAATTTGGTAATTTATTTGAAATTGAATGTGAAGAAGATGAAATTTTATTATCATCTGCTTCAATTGATGATGTTCAAATTATTACAAAAATTACTGAACACAATATTAGAATTGGTGAGTAGTGGTAAATAATTATAAAGATTAATAGGATTAGCATATGACATATCAAATTACACGAACAAATGGTTCACAATATTCACAAGGTCTTATTCCTGATAGTAAAATTATTAATGTTTTAGATAAAAATTCAGCTTATCTATCATTGATTGGTAAATTATCAGCTGATTATGGTGAAGACCAATCCAACAATTTTTTTCATTTAGTTGAAAATTTTGCAAATGAAAAATTTCCGACTGACCCAGTTGTCGGTATGTTATGTTTTAGACTTGATAGTGATTATAACGGTATGTATATGTGTGTTAATGAAACATCTGATATTGAAGATGAACGATGGAAAAAAATTCTATCTATTAATTTTACCGATACTGGTTCTCATCAAGCAGGAGATATTTACTATAATAAAGAAGAAAAAAAATTCTATGTTTATGATGATACAGTTGGAGATAATGGTGGTTGGGTATTAATTGGACCACAAAATTATTATAATAAAGAAAATATTTCAACAATTTTACAATCAACTGGTGATATAACAAGTGCTAATATTCAAATTGACATTCAAGAAGAATCAGCAAATTTGGTAACAATTAAAGCTGTAGCTAAAGAAAAAATGGATAAAATGTCTAATCCTGAATTTGGTATTAGAAATCCAGAAACTGCTTCTTGGATAGTTAGATTATTAGTTGAATCTCATACGTTATCAAATGGTGCAAATGAAGTTATTATTGTAGGACAACCTAATTTTGAATTAATTGGTAAAACTTCTGGACAGGCTTTAAATTGGGAAATTGAACCAACAATTTTTGATAATAGATTGATGATTACAGTTTCTGGTGTTGGTACAAATAATCCACTAGTTACACCAGATATGGATTGGGTTGAATGGGAATTAGATATTGAAATTGTAAAGGTATAAAATGGCAATTAATATTAATCATAAAGATAGTACGATTATTACAGACGATGATACTCTTATACAAATTACCGATAAAGGAGCATTAAAGGTTGGTGATGGTACTTATTTGGATGAGTTAGGAAATTCCCAAGAAATTGAACCAAATGAAAATTATAAAGGTGCTATCCGTTTTAATGAAGACCATCAATGCTTACAATTATGTGATGGATATAAATGGAAAGATATTAATGGTCATTATAAACAAACTTCTGGTATTGTGTATTCATTACTTTTCTAAATAAATATTTGCTAAAATGTTAATTTATGTTATAATGTCAATAATATTTTAATTATTGATAAAGGATTATTATGCAAAATGAAAAAAGATATTTTTTAAAGAACTCAAATTTATTAGAAGAAGTTCATAAATCTAAATTGACTTATTGTTGTTATGAAAAACCTGAATATGGACATTATGATATTATTTGTGATGATTATAATTTAATTACTCCTAATGTTGTCAATGATTTTTTTAAAAAAAATCCAAATAATGAATATATTATTATTCGTGTAATGACAAATGAACACGTATTACCTTATTGTAAAAATGGTAAAGTTAATTTACAAGAATTAAAAATGTCACCTTTTAAACATTTTTTAATTACAAAAAAATCGTATGAAAATGTGTTTATTGCATTTGGTAATAATTTAAGTAAAATTGATGAATTAAATTTAAAAATTTCAAATTTAAAAGAAATAATTAAAGATAATAATAGAAATATTCGTTTAAATCAACAAACAAAAGAAAAACAAAAACCTTATAAAGAAAATAATAAATTATGTAAAGAAAACATAGAAAGTTTAACACAAGAAATTAAAAATTTATCAGAAACATTTTCTGAATATATTATGAAAGATGCAAAAGAAGTTTTACGTTCTCATTGGAAAGGAGATACTATTGAAACAGGTCATTTTGATATTTCTCAAGGAAGATTAAGTGATGGTTTAGTATATATGATAATTATGTTGGTTGACCAATTTGCAAAATCAGGAAATTGGTCAGGATATACATATTTAGATGATATGAAAGGGTCAGCATTAGTACATTTATGTGATGTTGCTTTAAAGTTTGAAGAATCAAAATCTAATAATGTTTTTTCATATTTAACACAAGTGGCATCAAATAAATTTACTGCTACACTAAATTCTGAAAAAACTCAACGTAGAATTAAATCAAAATTAATGCAAGAAATTGGATATAATCCAACATTTAATGAACAATTAGAAGAAGATTTTAAAAATATTTTGTATGATGATAATGGTAATGAAATTATTGAAGATGATATTGAAGAAACAACAGAAGAATATACGAATGAATAAATTGAAAGGTGCCGAATTCGGCACCTTTAAACATTTATAATTTGAATTCCATCATCTTCTTCTTCATCGTCATCATCTTTATTGGATTTATTTAAAGATGCTTCAAATTTTTGCTTATTTAATTCATAATTTAATTTTTTCATTTTAGCATCTATTTTGGCTAATTTTGAATTTAATTTAATTGTTAAAAAATTATTTGCTGCTGATGCAATATCTCCACACGCTTTTCCTTGGGTATTTAAAGCAACATCCATTAAATCTGTAAATGCTTGATTAGCTTGGTCAGCAATAAAATCTAATTCAACTTCTGTTTTTTCTTCTAATGATAATTTTGTTAAATCTTTAATATTTTCATTAGATTGAACAATAAATTTTTTAAGTTCTATGGGTTCAGTTTCTGTAACAATATTTTCTTTATTAATAATATTTAATGCTGAAGCAATATCATTTGCCTGTTGAATTTCAGAAGGTGATAAAATATTAAATTCATCATCTAACTTTTTTCTATTTGCCATAAATTATCCTTAAATATAAAATATATAAATATTTATAATAGAAAATGGAGATTTACTTATGGGAATAGAATCATTAATTAGCGGAGTTACTAATAAATTTTATAATTCAAATGCGGTAAAAGCATTAAGTGGTGTTGATTATTTAAGTACCGCTTATGGACAAGATTTTATCCCTGAATATACAAATTTGGAAGGTCAAAAAAAATATCAAACAAAAGCTCCTATTCCAAATCTTCCTAAACCAGAAACAATGTTTTTTGTTTATTTTTCATTGAATTCTGAAGTACAAACTTTGATTAATCAAAAAAAATCATTAATTGAATATTTAACTAGATTATCTGCCCAACAGGCATCAACAAATGTATCTGAATCATATCAAAATTCTGTTTCTGAAGATACTAATAAAAGTTTTTTTGATACTATTTCAGATAGTATTTCAAGTACAATTTCATCGGTTTCTAATTCTCTTTCAAATTTAAAAAAAGGGGTAACAGATGCTATTGGTGGAGCTTTAGGTATTAGTGCAGATGTTGATGCAGAAACTAATGCTGATTATTTACCAGATAAATTTATTTTAAGACAGTTGTCATTTGAATTATCTAAATTTGTTAAAACAATTAGTAAACCAAAGATTAATATTGAGGTTAAACAGTTTAATGAATATAATCGTCCACGTTTGGTAAATGAAAAATTATCATATGGAGATTTAAATATTTCTTTTTATGATGTTAAAGAAAATCCTGTACAACAATTTTTCTTTACATATTTAAAAGTTATTAATGATACATTCTTATGTAAAGATTATACAGATTATGATAAAAAAATATTATTACATCAATTTGATACTGACCCAACTCATTGGGGATGGAATTTAGATAGTTATTTTAATTTCATTGATAAAATTTCTGTTATTGAAATGTATATGGATAAAATGATGGTGTATACTTATATGAATCCAAAAATTACCTCAATTGATTTTGGAACAGGAAAAATTGGAAGTTGGGCACCAAATGAAGTAAATGTTTCGTTTAAATTTGAAGGTATAACTAATGATTTATTAGATATTGAACCATACACGACAACTTTTGGAACAGAAGAAAGCAAAGCATATTTGAAATCAATGATTAATTCAAATATTACTGGAAATATGGCAACATTTTTAAATAAACGTTATAAAGAAGGTGTTCAATTTACTGTTGAAAATGCTGTAGCATTTATTAAAGGTATATTAGATGCTCCAAGTGAAGAAAGATGGGATAAATTTAAATCACAATTACTTGATACAGCAAGAAAATTAGGTTTTGCAAATGAAACTAATTTTGTATTACAAGTTCAAAAAACAATTGAAAATTATGATAAATCAGAAGATAAAGGAAAGTATATTTTAAAAGTTGTGGATGACCCTTCTTCAATTATTGGAAAGGTTACTAATTCAACAAATATATCTATGGATTCTGTTTTAAGTTTATTTTAAAGTATTTTTTACAAAATCATTAAATTGTTCACTATGAACTAAATCAAATAATATTTTAATAATAAAATTAACATCATTAAATAATATTGCTTGTAATGGCTTATTATCATATAAATTTTCTTCAAAATATTTTGGATAATAGAAAACATTATTACGGTCTATTCCATCTTGATAATAATAATAAAAAGCATCATCAAGTAATAAAGACATAACATTTGGAGAAATATTATTTATTTTATTCATTTTACTATCATCATAACGACTGCGAATTTTATGAATATTTAATATATCATTTTTATCCATTGTTGATAAAATTAACATAAAAGCAAAAAGAGAGTCATATATTTTTATCCATTCATTTAATATATCTTTATGTGATTCAATAAATCTTAATGATTCTTCTTCTGTAAAAATAGAATAAAATGTTCTTTTTGATGAATTTTTAAAAATATAAATTAAATTTAAAATGGTTAAATTTAATGAAGCAATATGATAAAAAGTTACCGAATTCATATATGCTTCTAAAATTGTTATTTTTGTATATTCTGGAACATTAATAGGTATGAATATATCGGCAATAACATTAGTATTTTTTATATAATTTAAAAAATCTAATCCTTGTAATTCTGATTTAGAATAATCAAAAATATAAACTGTTTTAGATTCTAAATCATTATCCATATCTTCAATATTTAAAGGAGCAGATACTAATTTAGCATTAGATGTCATTTTCTAAACTCCATTTTTTTAATTCAGTTGAATAAAAATTATATTCTTCTGGATAATTAACTTTTAAAGTTCCAATATCTTCTTCATTTATTTCTTGAAATGTTGAAATATCTTCTTCATTAAAATGTTGAATATAAAGTTTGTTATCTGGTAATAAACAATATTCTTCATCAAAATAAGAATTATCAACACGAGATGATTTATTATTTAAAAATCTCATTTTTTCTTTATTTAAATTAATATAAGGAATATTTAATTGAGAAGATAATACTAATTTTATAAATTTATCATATACTGTATTATTTAAATTCCACATAGTTATTTCATTTCTATAATATTCTTTAAATTCAACAGATTTAATATTTGGGAGAATTGATAATTTATTTAAAATAGTATTTGGATGAAATGTTTTTAAAATTTGTGGAGATACTAAAATTTTAATATCAAATTTCTTTGGAAATCTTAAAAGATTTTCCCATACTTCTAATGCACGTGGACGAGCTAAAAAGTCATATGAAAATTCATATTCAATATCATCACGATAATTTTTTAATTCAACGGGATAAGAAGATATTATTATGTTTTTATTAAATTCTTTTATTGTATCTACTAATTCATTAAAATAATCGTGATTAATTAACATTGGTTCACCACCAGATATTTTAATTTTATCAAAATTTAAATGATTTTTTTCTAAAAAATCTCTTAATTTAAAAACATCTAAAAATTCATTTAAAGAGTTTTTTGTTTTAGTAAGACAAAATGCACAAGAAAATGGGCATAAAAATGTTGGATATACAACTAATGTTCTCATAATATCTCCTATATAATAATATAAAATTATTTACTATAAGAATTATTATATATGAGTGTGCATAAAAATTTCAATTAATTTTTCTGTTTTTTCAGATTTATTTTCTAATGCAATACCGATAGTTGGTTTAAATAATAACATATCTAAAAATGTTTTTCTTTTTGCAACGCCATTATATTTAGAAGTTGTTAATTTATCAAATTTATTAATTTTTCCTGATACACGACAAGGAACTTTTCCACATAAGGCAACGGGAATACTGTTATCATCATATTTTTTATTTAATTCAATACCTGGTTTAGAAGAAACAATTCCAAAAAAATGTCTATCATTAGGTTTTGTTTTAGTAATTTCTTTTTCTCCACCAAACTTAACAATTGTTCCAAGAGGAATTTGTTCCATTGGTGAATGAAAATAATATTCAGCTAAGTCACCATAATATGTGGCAATAGCTGTACCACGAATAACTTCTTTGCAGGTAATATTATGTTCAAATGTCCAGTTACCTGTTACATTTTCATTTTGACTTCTGCGTGTATATTCTGGGTCACTTAAAAAACCTGAATAGCTCATTTTAAACCTTTAGCATTCTAATAAGATATTTATTCTTTTTGTATATATATTTATTCACAAGAAATCAATCAATAAATAATTATATTAAAAGTAAGGAATATTATGTCATTATTGGATAAAAATAAAATCTTTTTTGGGCTTTTACATTATATTTTTTCTGAACAAAAAAATGTTGATTGGGCATTAAAAACCAGTTTAGTTAATTATACTGGTATTAACTCAACTGTTAATAATAAAAAATATAAACAAGATTCTGTTATTCAAGATGTTATTGATTATATCTATCAAATTAAGCCTTATCACGTTGAATTTGAACAATTTATTGAAAAGTATTCATCACAACGTGATGATGTAAATGTATCGGGTGCAAAAGAACAAGAAAAAAATAATATTACAATGTATATTCGTTTTGATGCAGTTACATCATCTGTTGACCCACAAGGTTTATTATCTGATATTGAATATATGGATACACATATGGCAAATAGATTATATGCGTATAAAACTAAAAATTTAGATGATATTAAAGATTATTTAAATTGTCATTTTAAAGGTATTACGATTAATGGCTCAACATTTAATGTTGACAAATCAGGATATGACGCATTTTTATATGATTCAACTTTATATGATGCACCAACAATAACAAATGATTATTGTTTAGTTAATTATAAGGAGAATTTAGATTATCCATATATTAAAGAATTTGTTAATGTTGGATTACAAACATTTAAATTAGAAAATGATGATTTATTACAACATAATTTTTTAACTATTACTTCATATTTTAATAATAAAGAAGAAATAATTACAGATTATTCTTTAGAAAATAATTTATTAACTTTATTTTATACAATTAGAAATTTAGAAAAATTAGTTATAACGGAAGATAAAGATGGTCAAAAAAAATCTTGGATTTTTATTGGACATCCATTTAGTGAATTATCAACTGATACTGGTTTAAAAGCATTTGAAGAATATGGAACAGAATATTTTAATATACCTGAAAGTGGATTTAATAGTAATAAAATAATTGTTAATATTGAATATCCAAATGGAACTCGTGATATTAGTGAGCAATCAACAATATCTGTGCCTTTAACTAACTGGGAATTGGTTGATGGAAAAGTATATATTCCTTTTGATAAAGAAAATAATCGTTATTATGATAATAGAATAGTTGAAAATGGTCATATTGTTGTTACTACAATTGATTATTATTACATTTATGATAAAATTTATACTTGGGAAGACAAATATGGTCAATCAAATAATGTAGTAAATGTAGACGGTAGTGGATTTTTAAGACCTTCATATGAAGTTGAACGCCCATCTGAATTATGTGTATCAGCTCCTTTGCCATATTTAATGATTTATAATGTTGATGATAATGAAATTCCAACAAGTATATATGGGTGTGATTATAAACATTATCAATATAAAATGGGATTTTCAAAGACAAATATGACACAATTAACTAAAGATTTAGTAATTGGTGATTCTCAAATATTTGTTGATGATATAAAAAAACTTAAATTACCTATTATTGAAAAAAATAAAAATATTACGCCTGGAAAAATATTATTAAATTCTGAAATTATTGAATTTTATGAAGTTGATGAAGTTAATAATATTTTAAAAAGTATTAGACGTGGTGCAGAAGGAAGTTATTTAGCTGAAAAACATAATGCTGGAGATTATGCAATTGATTTTAGAGATTCATCAAAAAATAATTATTCTTCAAAAGTAACTTCAATTATATCATATGTTACAAAAACAACTGAAAATAAATTTATTATTCCTGATACTTTATCAGACAATGATAAAGTAAATGTAATGATTAAACCATTAATTTCTTTATTAACTCCTATTAAATTTAATAGTACATATTTTGATATTTCAAGTGATAATATATTTAAACCAGGTAATGTTTTATTAACAATCCCTGTTAATAATTTAATTGTCCATTCAAATCAAACTTTGAATATTATTATTGGAAATAAAACATATGCTGTTCCATTTACGAAACAGATTTCAGGAATAACTGAATTTATTAATTATTTAAAACAAGCAACTTTAAATATTTCAGAATTGAATATTATTCAAGATGGTTCAAATATTGTGTTTATTGCAAATCAAGGAAAAAGTATTGTTTTAAATAATAATACTGGAACTCCTTTACAAGAAATTGTTGGAACTTTTGTTCAAGGAACAAAATCATATTCTTTATCTGAAACACCAATATTAAAAGATGGTTCAAATGGATTAAGAATTAATAAAAATAATATTGTTTGGGGTTCAGATAAAAATTCACCAGGATATATGAAAGACCATCCAGAAAGAGGTACTTTGCAAGATGCTGTTGATACAATTAATAATTTAGCGGTTACAAAAAATATTGTTAAAGCATATATATATGATAATAAATTAGTTATTGTTCCATTAAAGAATGTTGATGTAACAATTAGTAATTTAACATCACCAACAAATACTGAAGATAATCTTGAGATTTTAGGTTTGCCAGCATATACTCCAAAAAATTCAATTTATTCAGGTAATAATATTGAAGTTAAAAATTCAAAACCAAATTCATTAGGTTATATCTTTATTAATGATGAAAAATTATATTTTGAAAATATTCAAGAAGTAAATTCTTCTCGTTATAGAATTACAAATTTTTATATTGATAAAGAATATAATACCGATAGTGTAATTTATAGTGATAGACCAATTTTATTAACAAAAGATGATTTTAAAATTATTCAAGAAAATGTTTCATATTCATCTGATGAATCTACCATTTCGGAATCTAAACCAATAGAAATGAATTTTGTTGTATTAAATACATCTCCAAAAGAAGGGGAAATTATAATAGTAAGTAATGATAAGTAATCAGTTGTATTTATAAAAAACCCTCAAAATTTGAGGGTTTGTTTGTATTTATTAAATACAAACAAAGGGGATAAATGATGGCAGATACAAGTAAATTACCTATTTCACGTGTTGATGAATTAATTGATAAATTAAATGAAATTAATAACAATTTTAATATTATTAATAATAAATTAGATTCAATGAAATATGTTATTGAATCAGGTTCTAATGAAAATAATACTCAATGGTATAAGATATGGAGCGATGGTTGGATTGAACAAGGTGGATATGTTAGTAATCCATCTTCAAATGAAACAGTTACATTATTAAAATCTTATAATAATATTAATTATAGTATACAATGTCAATATGCTCACGATTCAAATTCAACAGGTCGTTTTTTATCAGTAGGAAATAAAACAAATTCAACTTTTATGGTTAGAACTGGGGCATCTAATTTAGATAATTGGAGTGGTAGTTATCCAGTTCCATTTTATTGGGAAGTAAAAGGATATTAAAAAAGAGAGGTTTAAAACCTCTCTTTTTTATTAATTGTAAGCTAAAACTTTTGACATTAAGGTTGATACAGCACCATCACCAGTAATTAATGTTCCATCATAGTCATATAAGCAAGCATTATCAAAACGTTGTGAACAGTTAATTAACATTGATTCGTGATTACCATTATCACCATCTTCAGGTTGAGCTTGCATTAACCAACAACCTTCCATTACCCAAGTTGCAATTGCATTTTGGTGACCATCAGTATATTCAAATAATGTTGTATATTTGTAGTTTTCTGAAACAGTACCAGTAACTTGTTCAGATAAATCTCTTTGTAATTGAATTTGACGATATAATTCTTTATAATTCATATTATCATAAGAATCATAAACAGTAAAGTTTGTTGCTTCCCAAGTCCATTTACCTGGATAATAAATTGGACCGTTAACTGTTTCAATAACTTGTTCTTCAAATGCTCCTTTTGGTGTTGTAAAACTTCTCATATCCATAGTAATATTTTCACCACCAATAGGTGCAGCAAATCCTTCAAAAGTAACTCTATAACGAGTTTTTAAGTGATTAAATTTAGTTCTTTGATTTCGGTCAGCTAATTTTGTACCGAACTTAGAAAGAGTATTTACATAATCTACCATAATTTTCTCCATTAATCTGTATAAACATATTTATTAAATTGTTTCTACTTGTATTTATGATTATTTTATACTATGAAATTCATCATTTGGATTTCATAAATATTATTATGAATATTAAAGGATAATAAAGATGGCAATTAATGAATCAACTTCTGTTAAACAAATTGTTAAAAAAGATTTAAAAGAAATTTTTCCAGCAGAATTTTCAAATAGAAGATTAATTAGCAAATATATTGATTATGTTTTAAATCCATTTTTTCAAAAATCATATGAAAGTTATATTAACGGATATATTGGTAAAAAGTCTGTAGCTTTAGAAGAAGGAGATTTTTATCTTTCTGAACCATCAAGTGAAAGAAAAACATATCAATTATCTCCTGTATTAGTAACAACTAATCCAAATGATACTTCTTTAGAATCAAATAATTCAGTTGTTGATTTTAGTAATTTTTTAAATACATTAAAATTACAAGGTTGTGAAATTAATGACCAAAATAGATTATTATCTGATACATATTGGTCTTGGTGTCCGCCAATTAATGTTGATATGTTTTTAAATTATAATTTTTATTATTGGGTTGAAGATGGACAGCCACCAGTTGAATTATTATCTAAAACTAATGCTGTAACAGATATTATTGGTAAAGAAAATTATACTTATAAAGGTGTAGATGAAAATGAAAATGAAGTAACAATTAATTTTTCATCAGGTATGAGAATTTTATTTATTAATGATGAGAATCCAGAATATAATAATATTCCTTTTATTGTTGAAGGTGTTGGAAAATCAATACAATTAATTAATGATAGTGAAATTCTTTCTTCAACATCAAAAATGCCTGATTATTATGTAATGGAAAGAGGAGCTATTGATGGTAATGCGTGGTCATTAAGAAATAGATGGTTTCATCGTTCTGTTTTAGATAAAATTGAAAATACAATTATATATCAATTAATTAGTAATAATGTATTATATTATACAAATTCTTCTCCTGAAGATATGACTGATGATACAATGATTTATGCTGATATGGATTTAACTATTAAAGTTAAAACTTTTGGAGAATTTGAAAATATTCAATATACTGATAATACACGTAAAATTCAATATATTCAAGCTAAAAAACCAATATTATGCTTTAATAAAGATATTCAATTATATAATTATGGTACATATAATAGAGGATTTGTAGATTTAATTGTTAACACAAGAAAAAATGATTTAAATGGTATTGTTCCTCAACCTATTCAAGGTGTTGATTTAAAAGATGGAATGACTGTTTTAATTACTGGTGATTCTGATGAAATGTCTAATAATAGAATTTATCAAGTATCAGGTGTTTCATCTATTAATACTGTTATTTTACAACCTGTGATTAATGGTTTATCAACTGATGGCTCACCAGTTGAAGGAGAAGGTATAACTGTTCGTAAAGGACGTTATGCAGGTGTTTATTATTACTATAATAATGGAGAATGGGTAACTGGACAACAAAAAGTTAGTGTTAACCAATCACCTTTATTTCAACTTTATGATGATGAAAAAAATGCATTAGATAATCAATTATATTACAATCAATCATCATTTAAAGGTAGTAAATTATTTGATTATGTTACAACTGATGATTCTGGTGCAACAATTGATGAAGATTTAAATAAAGCAATTGTTACTGATGGCTATGGAAATTACATTTTTGATAATATAATTAGAACTCAAACTTTTACATATTATGATTATACAATATTAAAAGATTATGAAGGTTTTAAATTTTTTAAATTAAATGGTCAAGATATATATTTAAATAACTGGTATATATCTAAAGATACAACAACACAATATATTACAACTGAAATAACTGTTACAGATAATAAAATTTATGAAATAATTGATGATGTTAAATATACTGTATTTAATTTAGCATATCAGCCAGATGAAGTTTCAAATAAAAAATCATCTTTTGTTTATTTAAATGGTGTTTTATTAAATGATGGTACAGATTATATTATCAAAAATAAAAAACTTATGATTTCTGAAACAAGTATTTTAAATGCAGATGATAATTTATATATTAAATTATTAGTTAAAAAATTAACTAATACAATTGCTGATGGTTATTTTTATGATTTGCCTTTAACAATAACATCAAATGCGATGAATGAAGATATTTCACAAATTAATTATAATGAATGTTTTGACCAATTAAGAAGTATCATTGAAAACCAAAGTGCATTTAGTGGTAATTCTTCAGGAAATAATAATTATAATAATACAAAAAAAGATTTATCATTAGGTACAGAAATTTTACAACACGAAAGTCCAGCACTTAAAACAATGTTATTAAATTCAAGAGAATTTTCTAATATTAGAACTGTTTTAACATATATAACTAATGAATATACTAAATTTAAAACTAAATTTAAAAATATTATTACAACAATGAGTAATAATGGTGAATATGATGAATTTGAAACAGTTGATATTGTAAGTCCAAGTGGTTCAATTTCACACGTAACTCAAGAAACGGATGTTAAAAAAATTGTTCAAAGTGCATTAAATAAAATTAATCTAGGTAAGGAAGGATTAGATTCATTTTATAATAATGGAGTTGCATCTGAATATGGAGATTGTTATATTCCAGCAACTCCTGCATATTTAGGTTTAGATTCTTATTATAAACCACAAATTATTACATTTGAAGAAAATCCTAATAAACCAAAAGTATTATTATGCCACGATGGTTCATATCAAATGTTATTTAATGATTATCGTGATAATGCTTTAATAGAAATTGAAACAGCAATTTACAATTCTATTTTAGATAAGTTTAAAAATAGTTTGCCTTCATATAATAAATTGGAATATATACCAGGAAAATTTAGAACAACAGATTATAATCAAGTTGAATATAAAGAATTTTTAACTCCAATTTTTGAAAAATGGTGTCAAGATAAAGGAGTTGACTACACTATTAATGATGGTTTTGACCAAAATGACCCATTTAGTTGGAATTATTCAACTTGTGTAGATGCGGATGGTGAACAATTATATGGTTCATATAAATCAATTTATATATATTATTATGATACTTATAGACCACATACACATCCTTGGGAAATGTTAGGTTTTGGTTCACAACCATCTTGGTGGGAAGACCATTATGGTTCTGCTCCTTATACATCTTCAAATTTACCTATGTGGCAAGATATTGAAAATGGATATGTTGCTGATGGTGAATCAAAAGGTATATATGAATTTTTAAAACGTCCAAATTTAATTGAAAAGTATTTACCAGTTAATGAAAATGGTGAATTATTAAATCCAGTTGAAATTGGTATTGTTTTAAATGCACCAATTCCATATTATGCTAAACAATCTTGGAAAGTTGGTGATATAGGTCGTTGGGAATTCGCTTGGATGTATACATCTGAATATAGATATTCAATACAAACAATTTTATATATGATGAGACCAACAGAATGGGTTGAAAATAATTGGGATACTAAAAATATTAAAACAATTTTTAAAGATACTTCATATGAACAAATTATTTATGATGATTTAGGTAAACGTCCTTCACCTTCTGATATAATTATGCATAATGAGTATATTGATAATGAATATGTTCAAAAAATAGGTATTCAACAATGGATTTCAGACTTTTTATTACACGAAAATGTTGATATAACAAATTATATTGCTAAATCTATTCGTGATATTTCTATGAAATTATCATATAAATGTGCAGGCTTTTATAAGTATGATAGTATTAAAATATTATCTGATAATTTTGGAGTAATTCCATCACAAAATTATGAATTAGATTTATATAAAACTATTACTGATAAACAATATTCTTATTCAGCTATTGTTATTCAAAAAGTTGAATCAGGATATATGATTGATGGATTTGATTATGAAAAACCATATTTTATAGTTAAAGTTCCTCAATATAATGGTAAAAAGTCAACTGTTAATATTTCAGGAAGAAATATTATTTATTATAATGAATGGACAGATAATCTTCAAAAAGTAAATTATAAAACAGTATATTCTTCAATTCAAGATGTTTATAATGTTATTAATGGGTATGGAAAATATTTAGAGGATGTTGAAGGTTGGTATTTTAATATATTAGATGCAAATGGAGAAATTATTAATTTTAGAAGTAAATCAAGAGATTTCTTATTGTGGACAACAACTCAAATTGATATTGATTCTATTATTATGTTAAATCCTGGTGCTGATGGTATTGGTATTTTTCACGATGCATTTATTGATAAAGTTGGACAATATATAAATGGTTATTGGTCAATTTTAAATACTGCATCATTACCAATTTTTAACGAGGATTTAGATGTATATCGTAAAGATGGCGATACTTATATAATGTCATTAGATAAAGCCGTTACTTGTTTAAAAATTAAAGAAATTGAAAATGAACATATCATTTTATTTGATAATCAAACAATTTATGGTGATGTTATTTATGACCCACTACTTTGTATTAAAGCTCAAAGATTAAAACTTTTAGGAATTAAAGTTGATGGATGGAATGGAACTTATTTTGCACCAGGTTATTTAATTGATAAAGATGGAGCATATCCAAACTACGATAAATTAGCTAATGATTTTAAATATTTTTATAATACAGATGATGTACGTTCACAAGGTGTATTTGGTGATTATGCTAAAAGAACAATAGGTTTTCAAAAATTACCATCTATGGAAAGACTTTTAATTGATGATAGAAATATATTTGATTTCTATAAAGGATTACTAAAAGAAAAAGGAACAAAACGTTCATTTGGTAAATTAAATCGTTCAACTTATATTATGGATGCTGAAAATAATGAAATAGAATTATTTGAAAACTGGGCATTTAAAATTGGAGAATTTGGATATACATCAAATAGTTCAGTAATTGAATTAAAAATTCAACCAGATTTAATTACTCAAGACCCTCAAATTATTTCATTTACAACTGCTGATAATGTTAAAGCTAATAGTTCAATTGTTGATATTACTTGGAATAATCAAGATTGGTTAAAGCAAAAAGAGAATAAATCTGAAAATAAATTTAATTTCACAAATGATTTTAAATTTTATCCAACAGCAGGATTTGCACAAATTGGAGAAACAAATTATATAGTAGATAATGAAGCAACTTTTAAGACAACTTTTGAAAATATGAAAGTTGGAGAAAAAGTTTGGGTATCTTTTGCTGAAACAAATCAAGGTTGGGATATTAGAAAGAAAATATCTGATGATGATTATATTTCAATGGTTGTTAATAAAATTTCTGATGTATATTCTTTTGATAAAACTCATTTAGAGATTGGTGATTTAATTTATGTTTTAAGAGATGTTATTAATAATGTTGATAATTTAAAGAAAATATATGACCCTTCTTATTTAATCAATGATTCACAAAATATTATTGATAAAATGGCGTGGTCAGTTTTTAAATTTATTGATGAACAACAAGGTGAAGTTTATAATGAAATAGAAACAGATATAGATTATAAACCAACTATTGATAAAACTTATTCATTATATCGTTTACAAAATAGAAAAATTAATATTAAAGAAATTAAATCTTGTTATATGGTAAACGATGATAATAATAAAACAATGGCAATTATTCAACCATTTGACCCAATTCAAGGTATTATTCCAAATAATTTATTAAAAGAAGTAAATTATATAATTGCCCAAGACCCTGCTGATTATAATAATTATTCAACTTGGGGAGATAATAAAGTTGGTCAATTATGGTGGGATATTTCAAAAGTTAAATATTTAGATTATTCACAAGGAGATATTACTTATAGAAGAAATAATTGGGGTAAACAAATGCCTGGTTCAGAAATAGCTATTATGGAATGGACTAAATCAATTAATCTTCCACAAACAGTAACTTCTTATGTTAAAAAAGAAATTTATAATAAAGCTACTGAAAAGAATGAAATTTATTACTATTATTGGGTAAAGAATCCATCAAGTATACCAAATGTTTCATTTAGACATACAAGTGCATTATATATTTCACAAATAATTAATTCACCACAAGATGAAGGAGTTATTTGGTATTCTCCAATATATGCATATGATGGAGAAACTCAATATAGTTCAATGATTGTTGGTAATTTTGATACATTAAATGCAGGTAGAGATTTTGTTATTCAATTAAATTTCTTAGGTGATAATGATGTAACTGAACACGAAGAATGGGTATTAGTTAAAGAAAATACTGATGCTGAAATTCCTGATTCATTATGGGATAAAATGAAAGCAAGTTTAGTTGGATATGATAGTTTAGGACAAACTGTTCCTGACCCAGAATTATTACCAAGAAATAAAATTGGTATATATATTAGACCAAGACAAACAATGTTTGAAAATATTGTTAGAGCAAGACAAAATTTAGTTGATATTTTAAATCATATTTTTAATACTCGTGATGTCTTATCTGATATTGATGTTGGTTCAACAGAATTTAATAATATCTTTTTAAGTAAAGAACCATATCCAGAATATGATTTTTCATTTGATACTCATTTAGAGATGATTTCAAGTGAAGATACTGCATTAATTGGAAAAAATATTTTAGTAAAAACTGATGAAGTTTATGATAATATTTGGACATTATGGAGAATGGATAATTTAAATGATTATACGTTAATAAAATATCAAACATATGACGTTTCAAAATATTGGACATATAAAGATTTATATGCTGACGATTCAATTCCAATGATAACTCCAAGAGCAACATTTGAATCAGAAATAGATTTACAAGAACATTTTGAAGAATATCATTTTGAATCAGGAGATATTGTTAAAATATATTCTGATGGTAAATGGATATTAAAACAATATGAAGGTATGCAAGGAAATTCACCAATTTTTCATACAGTTGGTTTGCAGGATGGTACAATTAATGTATCTGAATCTTTATATACTTATATTGAAGATGCCGAATTAAAAAATAATGTTCCTAATTGGTATAGAGATAAAAAACCAAGAACATCTGATTTTATAGTTACTGATGATTTATGGAATAGTTATGATTATATGGGTATTAATATTACAAAAGATGGCGTTTTAGATGCATCTTATATGAAAAATAGTTTTGCTAATAACGTTAAAATTTATATTCCTGATATTTCAGGAGAAGGATTTAATCAATATCCTATTACATTTTCATTAGTTTCTGGTGTTTCAACTCCTGCTATTGTGTTAGGATTAAAAACAGGAAGCAATGATACTCTTGAATATTTAAGTAATGAATTACCATTTACTAAATCAACTGTTCCAAGTGGAAGTAAAATTACAGTTGCTGAAGGATTTAATGTAACATTAAATTTCTGGAATGGTGAATATGATTTAAGAGATGATTCAATTTTCATTGGTAATCAAACAAAATATGATTATTTGAATACTGAAAGTGCAATTGTTATTCAAAAAATATTAGAATATTTTGAACAATAAAAAAGGAGTTTAAACTCCTTTTTTATTGTTTTTTTAAATTTTTTTTGATATAAATAAAATAAAATGTTTAAAAGGAGATAATATGAATAATCCATTACTTGATTATGCACGTAAAGCAGAACTTTCAGTTAAATTACCATCAGACGGTAATTGGTATACTTCTGATATTGTTAAATTAAATCCATTAAAAGAAGTTGAAGTATATCCAATGTTACCAAAAGATGAATTAACTCTTATTAATCCTGATGCTTTATTGTCAGGTCAAGCAAATATAGATGTTATTAAATCTTGTGTTCCAGCTATTTCAAATCCAGAATTATTATTATATCCTGATTTAAATGTGTTATTGTTAGCTATTAAGGCAGCAACATATGGAGATGAATTAAAATTAGAAATAACTTGTCCACATTGTTTAGAAATTAAAGAACAATTAAAAGATAAACCTGAAGAAATAACAAAATTAGAAAAAGAAAATAGAATTTGTCTCCATCCTCAAATGTTTACATATTCTTGCCGTGAAATTTTAGAACAAATATCTTTATTAGAGAAAGAATATATAATAAAAGCAGAAAATGGATTACAAATTTATATTAGTCCAAATACAACAAAAGATAAGAATTTATTTAATTTATTAAATTTTAAAGAAAAATCTATTTTAAAACAATTTAAAGATTATAAATTTGATAATGATAATCAGACTGAAAATGATAGAAAAGAATTTGTTTCAACTGTTTCTGGAATTTATATGAATATTAGTGAAATTGGAAATAAAATTGTTACAAATGGTATAAAAAAAGTTGAATTACCAGATGGTAGTTTTGTTGATGATAAAAATTTAATTTATGAATTTGTATCTAATTCAAGTGCATCATTTGTTAGTGAAATACATACAAAAATTAAAGAATTGAATGATATTGGATTACCAAAAGAATTAGAGTATATATGTCCTTATTGTAATTATAAATGGAAAGATGTTTTTTATGGATTTAATCAATCTGATTTTTTCGGTTTAAGCTCTTAAATTCCAATGATGAACAAGTTATGGAATTTATTGAGCGTTTAGATAAACAACGAGATGAAATTGAAAATTCTTTATTAAATATACAAATATATTCTAATGGTCAAATAACATTACAAGAATTATATGGAATGCCCTATAAATTAAGAGAAAGATATATAAAATTAAAAACTGATTATGATAAAAAAATTAATGAAGCAAAAGCAAAAAGCATCACTTAAAGGTGCTTTTTTATTTTAATTAGATGTAATAAATATTCATATACATATAAAATTGAGGAAATATAATGGTTAAATATATCTTAAAAAATGAAGAAAAATTTGTTGTTACCGATGAATTGTATGAAGCATTACAAAAAAATGGTAATAAATTTTTATTGGAAGATATTACATTGTCTGATGATGAAATCAAAGAATATAAAAGAGATTTATATGATTATGCTTGGGGTAAATTAAAAGAACGAGCAGGTTACGATGTTAATACATTAAATGAATTAATTGATATGGAAGAACCACAAGCAATTCAATATGAAATCAATAAAATGGTTACACCAAATTTATTTAAATCAAATAACCAACGAGAAGTTTATAAAACATTATATAAACAAGCATCTCGTTTAGCTGATGCATCAATGAATCGTTTAAATGATAAAAGAAAAGCTGCTGAAGAAGAACAACAAATTAAAAATTCTCAACAAAATTTGTTTAAAGATGAAGATAATTTAAATACGTCTGATGAAAATATTGAAAATGTTGATAATAAAGAATTTGATAAAGATAGTGATATTGAAAATGATAAAAGATTGGTATTTGTTAAGCAGGCATTATCAAATAATAAAATTCCTTTAACAAATGAACAATTTCAAGATATTGTTGGTAGAGATAATATTGAAAATTTAATTAAAGCATATAATGAGTTATATTATTGCGGAGCATCTTTAGCAGAATCAAAAGCTAAATTAAATGAATTAAAAAATAAGTATGGTGATAATTTAGAAGAATATGTTAAAAATAAAAATAATTTAACTCAAGATTTATTTGATAATGTAACAAAAAAATGGTTTAATAATGTATATGAAATTATTGAAGAAAAAAAGCCAAATCAGGTTAAATTACTTAATCAATTAGTTGGAACTACTCGTAAAGAAGATGAAGATTATGATTTACAACAAGAATTTGCTTTAAAAGGGAAAGCAGCAAATGATATTATTAAACGTATTAAAGATATTATGAGAAATGTTGGTAAAGTTAATTATGTTAATTATATATTTACAGATGTTCCAAATTTAAGCACAGTTAAAAAATATTATTTGTCTGAATTGCAAACAAGTGCTTCTTTTGGAGAAGATAGAGAGATTGAACTTAAAAAAATTGATGAAATTAGAGAAGCTGATAATGAATTATTTAAACAAATTTCAAAAAGATTATTAGTTCACGGAGATATAAATGAATATATTAAAGTTATTCGTTATGATGATGTTTTAGATGGTATTTTTACTGTTACAAGAACAGAACGTGCAACAACAATGGGTCAGCAAAGAACTATTTTAACTTTTACTGATAATTCAACACGTGAAGTAATGTTTATATTAGTTATTGAACCAACATTCGGTGCATTAAAACAATTTTTTAAAGGTATTGACACTTCTGGTTTAAAAAATGCTTATAATAATTTAGATAAAAAACTATAAAGGTTAATAAATGGCAGAAGATTATATTGAAATGGAAACTTCTTCTCGTATTCCTGTATTACATAGAGGAAAAGAAGTTGCTGTTGGCTTTAATGATTTAGGTTCAATTCAACCACTAGATGAATTATTAAGTCGTTATTTTCCAAAAAAATATGGTAAGGATTTACAAAAGAATGTTCAAGAATTAACAGTTAATTTGAACAAATATATTAAATTATCTGATATTGAAAAAAATGAAAGAAAAACTTCTTTTGAAAAAATTGTTTCTGCTGTTAATAATATTAACAATGCCATTAAAGAAGATAAAGATAATAAGAAAAAAGATAAAACTAAAGAAGATGCTGGAAATAAAGCTATTGGAGCAAAAATTGTTCAAGGTATTGTTGAAAGTTTTGCAACAAGTTTCCAAAAAAATATGGAAAGAATGGGCTTTTTAAGAGATTTAGAAAGTGCTGGTGTTTCAGTTACTCAAGGATTTGATAGTTTACGTAAAGCATCAGAAGAATTAGCAAGACCACAAGAACAATTAGTTAAATTATATACAAAAAATTCACAAACAATTCAACGATTAAACGCTTCTTTTGGTGACGGAGTTAATTTTTTTAATCAAACATTAGGTGATATTTCTGGTAAATTTAATACAACCCGTCAAGAAGAAGAAGCAATTTTATCAGAATATATTGAAACCCGAACAAAATATGCTAACTTAGAACAATTAGATAGAGACCGTTTAAGAAAAGAAACTGAATTATATACTAAAAATCTTAAACAATTAAGTATGGCAACTGGTAAAAGTATTGAATTAATTTTGCAAGAAAATAAATTAAAAGAAGATGAATTTGCAGTTCAGGCATTACGTAATGCAAATCCTGCAATGGAAATGCTTGAAAAATTACTTATACAGCAAGTTGGACCAGAAATGGCTCGTGCATTAATACTAAATGATGTTACAAGTGAAAAGTATTTAGGAGCAATGGCAACTCAACAAGGTAGAGATTATGCTCAATTAAGAAATATGGTTGCTCGGAATCCAAATATGCAGATGAATGATATGATAGCATTTATTAATGCTTCAATTGAAAGAAATCAGAGTGAACGAAATCGTATGAATCAAGCATTAGTTAATGATGCATTAAATTCAAATTTAGTTTATAGACCTGAAAATAGTGCTTTATTTGGTCAAATAACAGTTGGAACAAGGGGTCAAAAACTTTCAACATACAATGAAAATTCAACTGATAGTCAAATATTATCATCTGCTCGTCATTTTTCTGATGAATTAGATAGAGCAACACTTGCTATTGAAAATATTAAAACACAAAGTTTACAAAATTTTGGAAAAGAATTAGATGTTTTAGCTAATGGATTAGATAAAGTTAATGATGTATTGTTATCAATAAGTCGTATGAAAGATGATTTTTCACGTAATTATTGGGTAGATTTATTCTTAACAATTGGTGCTACTTTAGGTGGCAGTTTATTAACAAGTTTATTTAAATCTGTCGGTTCAATGATAGTTAATGCAGGTACAGTTACAGTTAATAGTGCGTTAGATGGTATTGGGGATTTATTTGGAAATTCTAAAAAAAGAGGGAAAAAAGGTGGTCGTGGAAAAATAGGCAAAATTGGTAAAATGGGCAGACTTGCTGGAATGGGAAAAATGGTTGGTGGAGCTGCAACAGTTGCGGGAGTTGGATTAGAAGGTTATTCGGCTTATCAAAATATTCGTCAAGGTAATTATTTGGATGCAACTTCTGATGCTTTAAAGGCTTATTTATGGGCTAATGGTCCATTATTAGGAATGGCTGGTGAAGGAGCAGATATAGCTGGTAATTGGATTGGTGAATCAATTGCTAAAATTCAATTAGCATTAACTGGTCAAAAAACAATGTCAGCTGAAGAACGAGCTGCCTTAATGAGAAAAAATGAAGAATTATTTAAACAAAGACAACAGTTTTTACAATCTCAAAATGTTGTACCACCTTCACAACCTTCATTTAATTCAAATAGTTCATCAACAAGTAACCAAACAAATCAAAATGTTGAAGCTCAACGTTTTAATAATTCTAATAATATTCAAAAAGATATAAAAGAATTAAATTCATTAATGTTAGATGCATTAGAAAGAATTGAAAGAGGACAACAAAGACAAACACAACAATTAGAAAATCTTGGATTTGTTGCAAGAGAAAAGAATACTGGTGTAATTTAAAAATAAAAATTTTATAAAATAAATATTTTTATTAAATAATAAGGAATTTAAATGTCTTATAAAAAATTTTTAAAAGCGGTAACATTACCAAAAGCAAAACTTGGTGTAAGAAGTAATTCAGGAGATAGTACGACTTCTATTTATGATAGATATAAAAATTATCTTCCTGTTGTTTATCAAGGACCAAATAATCGTTGCGAAAGATATACAATTTATGATGGTATGGAACAAGACCCTATTATTTCGTGGTCATTAGATACTATTGTTGATTATATTATTCAAGCAGATAAAGATAAGCCATTTAAAATTAATTATGTCGCTAATGAAAAATTACCTGACTCTCAAACATTAACAATTGAAAAAGAATTGGATGATTGGATTAAAACAAATGAATGGAAAAAAAGAATGTATCCAACCATTAGAGATGTTTTAAAATACGGGGATGTATTTTTTGTTCGTGACCCAGATACATTTGAATTACAAAAAGTTAATATATATGATGTATTGGGTGTTGTAGTTGATGATTTGAAAAATCCAACACATTATGTTATTAAAAATGTTGAATTAAATGTGCCTTTAAAAGTTGCAACAACAGCCCAATCAGATGTTACTACTCGTAATTTATTAAATACAATTAATTCTAATTTTCCAGGTGTTGTTAATGCAAGCAATACAGCAAATGCGTCTACATCACCAAATCCAACAGATGATAATACAACTTTACCAGTTTCTGCTGATAATGTCATTCATTTATCAATGAATGTAGATAACGTTTTACTTTTTCCATTTGGTTTATCAATATTAGAAAAAATTTATAAAATCTATATTCAAAAAATGCTTTTACAAGATTGTATTTTATTATATAGAATTAAAAATGCAACAGAAAAATTAGTATTTTATATACCTGTTGGTGGAATTCCACGTTATAAACGTAAGCAAATGCTTGAAAAAGCAAAAAATGAATTATCTCAAAGACGTATGCCAGCAAAAGATACAGATGGTGTATTTAATACTATTGATGTAGCTTATAATTCTATTCCAATGAATGAAGATTATTGGTTGCCTGTTGATTCAGATGGTATTCAGCCAAAAATTGAAAAATTACCTGGTGGACAAGCTCTTGGTGAAATCAATGATATGGTTTATTGGGAAAATTTATTAATTCGTGGAATGAATGTTCCACAATGTTGGGTTCCTTATGGACCTACTGATGGAGAAAGAACACTTCCAACAAATAAAACAAATACATATGTTCAAGAATTAAGATTTTTTAAATTATGTTGTCGTATTCAAGAAATTTTAAGTCCAGAATTAGATATAGAATTTAAAAAATTTTTACAACATCGTGGTGTTAATGTTAATGAAGATAGCTTTAATTTAAGTTTTAATGAACCATCAAATATTACTGAAATATCAGAAGATGAAATAAAACTTAATAGATTAAATGCTTTTATTACAGCTTCAGGAAATCAATATATTTCAAAACAATTTGCATTAAAATTTTATTTAAAACTTTCAGAAGAAGAATTTAATGAAAATCAACGTTTATTAATTATTGAAAATCAAGAAAGATTTAAAAATGAAGATGTTGAATTGCCAACAGAAGATAAAAATCAAATTCCTGGATTAAGAACTGTTGGTATTGAAGATATTTCAATGGATTATTTAAATGATATGGCTGCTGATATGAACGCAGGTATGGAATCATTAGGTGGTATGCCAGCAGGAGAAGCAGGTGGTATGTTTGGTGGAGAAATGAGTGGTGGTATGCCAGCAGGAGAAGCAGGTGGTATGGGTGTAGCCCCAACAACAGGTGCTTCTGGAAATCCAGTTGTATAAAGGAAATTAAAATGAAAGAAATGTTAAAAGAATTAGCAATTTTATTAGAAACAGATAACAATTCAAATAATGATTCACCATATAACAAAATTGATGATAAAAATGTTCCTCAAATGTATAAAAAAAGAAAAAAAGTATTAAAATTATCTGATATTAACAGATTAAAAAAAATTCGTAATCAAAAAAGAGAAGAATTAGCACAAGATTCTGTTTTTGTTCCTATTTTATATGGACCAGCATTAGAAAATCCAGAAGAAATGGGTGGAGATATAGGAGCAGGATTACCAATGTAAGAAGGAGCTAATTAGCTCCTTCTTTTTTGCCAAATTTTGTTTCAAATGCATTGTATTGGTATCTGTTAGAAACTTCACCATTTTCATCTAATATATGTAAATCTTTTAAGACTTGAATGAAAATCTTATCTTTGACTTTATTAGAATCAAATTTTGGTTTTTCTTTTCCCATAATAAAATATTGCTGAAAATATGGTGCGTGAGCAAAATGACATTCAGCTGAATTTTTCATAGCCCAATCATATTGAGATTTAACTCTTTTAAAAATTTCTTGATATAATTTGTCATTGTCCTTTTTCTTAATAACCATATGTTTTTTCATTGTCATTATCTCCTTACATAAAGAAATATAACATATAAAATTTAATTGTCAACAATATTTTTTATAAAAATTAATAAAAAATTGCTGTTCCATTTTTTGTTCTATCTAATGGTTCATTATACCAATAACCTTTTTCAACACCATCAGTAAAAAATCCATATACATCTTTATCGGCAATGTTTGATGTATAATGAATAGTATTATAAGTTTTTTGATACTCAATTTGAAAGCAAGAAAAAGCATCATCTAATGAAATATCTTTAATAGTTTCCATTTTTTATTCCCTTATTAATAAATTTTTTTCTCATTGTATATTAATTTTTTAATTTGTCAAGAAAAAATACTAATTTCCATTAAAACTTAATAAGTTTTTATAAATACAAATAGAACAAAAAATTTTTTAACAATTAAGGAGTTAATTAAATGACTAATGAATTAGAAAGAAAATTATTAGCAGAAGCATTTGATGCTTTGGTTAATGATAATGATATAGCTAAGGCTACACGTCTTTTCAAACGTCAATGGGATTTAAAAGCTAAAAATTGTTATTCTTTATTAGAAGCAGAAGATGAAAGTATGGAAGTTTCTGATATGGGAGATGATTTAAATAGTGAAATTTCTGGTGATGTAATTGATGATAAAAATGAACAATATGACCAAGTTTTAGTAGCTATTGATGAATTAGAAGATAAATTCCCTGGTGAAATGCCTGATGAAGTTCGTGGTAGATTAGATGAATTACGTAATATCGTTGATGAAATGAAATTAAGTGATGGCGAAGAAGGTGCTTCTATTGATGATGCAATGGTAATTATTGAAGATTTAAGAAGTGATTATGAAGTAGCTGGTGCTGATTCAGATGAAATCAATGATTTATTTGATGAAATTGTATCAAAATTACAAGGTGATTCAGATATTGAAGAAATTGATGTTGAAGATGATGATTCAGATTTAGATGTTGAAACTGATGTTGAAGTTGATGAAGCTGAAGGTGATGATTTAGCTTCTGATTTAGAAGCAGAAGGTGAAGCTGATATTAATGCTGGCATTGAAGATGAATTAGAAGCTGGTGATATGGAATCAGATTCAGAAGCAGAAGATGATACAGTTGAAATTAAAGAAGAAACTTATGACGATTTATTAGATATTTTAAATCGTTTAGAAGCTGAAAATGGTTCAGATGATGCCATTGAAGAAGGTTGGTCAAATATTCCAGACCCTCGTAAAAAAATGACTTCTGAAGAAGAAGGTGTTAATAAAAAAGGCACAATGAACTTTGGTAAATTACCTGATATGAAATTAAATAAAAAACCACGTTTAGGTGTAAGTTCAACAGATTCAAAAGGTCAATCAGCAGACAAAAAACCAAAAGTTGATTCTATTGAAAACAAAGGCACTAAACAATGGCATAAAGTTGAAAAACCAGCAAATAAACCTGCTGCTGGTAAATCAATGATGGGTAACTAATAAGGATTGATAAGAATGGGTAATATTTTAAATAAACCAGTTCTTCAAGAATATATCAGTTCAGGTCAGTCACAAATGATGGCTGACCCAACTGATTATGTTGATGCAAATGGTAATAGAAAAAAACATTGGTATTTGAAAGGTATCTTTATTCAAGGAGAAATTCAAAATCTTAATGGTCGTATTTACCCAAGACACGAAATTGAACGAGCAGTAAATGATTTGTCTGAACAAATCCAAAGTTACGGTGGTGTTTTGGGAGAATTAGACCACCCAGATACATTAGTTATCAATGTTCATAATGTTTCTCATACGATTGAAGAAATTCATATGAGAGGAAATGATGGTATTGGTAAAATGAGAATTTTATCAAGCACTCCATCAGGTAAAATAGTTGAAGGATTATTACAAGATGGTGTTCCACTTGGTGTTTCATCACGTGGTTCAGGAAATGTAAGTGATTATGATAATACAGTTTCAGATTTTGAAATTGTTACAGTTGATATTGTGGCAACTCCTTCGGCTCAAGATGCAAGACCAACTCCAATTTATGAAAAATTAATGTATACAGGAGCAGGTCAAAAATTATTAAACAATGCACAAGATTTAATAAAAAGTAATTCCAATAAATATGAATCAAAACTAAATGAAGATATTGTATCTTGGTTTAGAAATTGGAGTTGTAAATAAAAGGTTTAAAGGAGACCATTACAATGGCAAGATTAACAGATAAAGAATTAAATGAAAAACTTATGGAAAGTTTAAATATCACAACTGCTGATGCTAAAAATGCATTTAATGCTTTAATGACAGAAAAATATAAAGAACTTAAAAATGAAGCTCGTAAAGAAGTTTATGAAGAATTATCTAAACAAGCTAAACAAGATAAAGAAAAAATTATTGAATCTATGGATACATTAACTCGTCAAACTATTAATGAAGAAATGAAAAAAATTGATATTCATAGAAAAAAATTAATTGAAGAAAAACTTGCATTACAAAAAGCAAAAGCAAATGTTGCAAAAGAAGTTGCTGATAAAGCTGCAATGATTAAAGAAAACTTTAATCGCAAATTAAAAAATATTCAAGAATCAATGCAACATAAATTAGATGAAGAAAAATCAAAATTTATTGATACTGCATCTAAATGGTTAAATGAATCAGTTAAAAAAGAAATGACTGAACATTATAATGACCGTAAACAATTAGGTGAAGCATTAAATCAATTTGGTAAATTTATTTCTGAACAAGTTGCTATGCAAACAAAAGCACATAAAGAAGAAATGAAATCATTAGATTCATTACGTGTTCGTTTGGTTCAAGAACAAAAAGAAAAAATTTCTGATGCTAAAAAAGAATTTTTTGTAAATGCATCAAACAAAATGCAACAATTTATGCAAGAAACTATTACACGTGAATTAAAACAATTCCGTCAAGATATTGCTGAAAATCGTAAAAAAGCATTTGGTATGAAAATTTTTGAATCATTTGCAAGAGAATATGCTGTTAAATTCTTTAATGAAGATAAAATTGTTAAATCAATGTTTGAATCAGTAAAAGCATCACAAAATAAATTAATGCATTCAAATAAAGTGTTAGAAAAGCAATTAAATGAATCAAAAAATCAAATTAATCAATTGACTGAATTAAATAATAAATTGTCAAGAGATAAAATCATTAATGAATCAATTGCACATTTAGGCATTGATAAGCAAGATATGATTAAAAATTTGGTTAAAGAAGTACCTACAGAAAAATTGAATGAATCAATTAAAAGATACATTCCTATGATTTTAGGCAATTCTTCACAAAAACAAATAAATAAAAATGACAAGGTGTTAAAAGAGGGTAAGAAAGTTACATTTTTAACAGGTGAAAATAAAAATAAAAATGCAATAGACTTAAATGAAGGAAGTCTAAGTAGTGACTTAGAAGAAGAAATTAATAAAGTTATTGCTAACTGTAAATTTTAAAGTAATTTTTTAGGAGAAAAAAATAATGACAACAAATATTGATAAAGGCGTGTTATTATTAGAAAGCCCAACCGCTTGGAATAGATTGAAAAAAGGTATGGTTTCTGATATTAAAGGTGCATCTCGTAGACGTATCACAGAATCTGTTTTAGAAAATGTTCGTAGACAATTCTTAGCAGAACACGCAACACAAGGTTCAACAGTTGCTGCTAACGTAGCAATTATTAACAAAGTTATGATGCCTTTAATTAAACGTATTATGCCAACAGTTATGGCTCACGAATTAGTAGGTGTTCAACCATTATCAGGTCCTTCTGGTACAATTACAACTATGAGAATTAGATATGCTACAAATTCTCCTGTTGATGGTTCTGGTATCATCGCTGGTCAAGAAGCATTATCACCATTCTTAGTTGGTGCTTGGTATTCTGGTAATGAAGATATGGTTAACCCAGGTGCTGCTGATACAGCTGTATTAGAAGGTACAGGTGGTAACGATATTAACATTGAATTCGTAAAAGAAGATGTTAAAGCTGGCTCACGTAAATTAAAAGCAAGATTTACATTAGAAGCTATGCAAGATGCTCAATCTCAATACGGTGCTAATATTGAACAAGAATTAACTTCTGCTTTAGCTCAAGAAATCGTATTAGATATTGACCAAGAAATTTTAGGTAAATTACAAGCTATTGCTGGTTTACCAGTTGCAACATATGACCAAAACAAAATTTCAGGTGTTGCTACATCAGTTGTTGACGAACACGCTGCTTTAGCTGTTATGATTAACAGATACTCAAATGAAATTGCTCGTAAAATCAGAAAAGCATCAGCTAACTGGTCAGTAGTTTCACATACAGTATTATCAGTATTACAATCAGCTACTGCTTCTCAATTCGTAAGAACTACAGAAGGTACATTTGAAGCTCCAACAAATAACAAATACGTTGGTACTTTAAATAACACATTAAAAGTATATGTTAACACATATGCAAAAGATGACGACATCTTAATTGGTTATAAAGGTTCAGATGAAATTGATGCTGCTGCTTATTACTGCCCATACATTCCAGTAATGTCATCAGGTACTATCTTAGACCCTAATACATTCGAACACGTTATGGCATTAAGCACACGTTATGGTTTCTTTGCTTTAACTAACCCAGCTAACTCTTTAGGTAACGCTGGTGACTTCTTAGCTAAAATTAAAGTTGCTAACTTACGTTTCATCTAATTAGCTGAAAAGAGTGTTTTAAAAGAGGTTGGTTATAAAAATCAACCTCTTTTTTTATATAATACTTGACAAATAATATTTTTAGATTATTATGTAATAAAAATAATTTTTGTGGAGATATTTAATGTTAAGTTTTATTCAAGAATTAATTAAAAATAATCCTTTAATAACAACAATGTATAGTGGCGGTATAATTGCTATTTTAGTAATGCACAGTCGTATAATCCTTGAATTTATTTGGCAACATTTAATTAATTTAATTTCTTTTAATATAACGAATGTTTCAAAAGCATTAGATTTTGGAATGAATGAATGTACAGATTTAGATACATTTTTACAAAATCAAAAACATTTAATCCAACGTTCATATGAAATTACTAATACAAATAAAATTAAAGAAGGATATGGAAAAACTTGGTATTGGATTTTTAATCACATTGTCATAGTTAATAAAGAATATAAAGAAGAACCAGCATCATCATCGTTGACAATTTATACAACTATGAGAGTATTTTTTGCTAATAAAAAGAAGTTTATTAAAAAAATGACTTCTCAAATGAAAAATGTATCTGAAATTTATGAGAATAAAATTACAATTAAATATGATTATAATTCTATTAAAAGAAATAAAAGACCTCTTTCAACAATTTATACTAATAATAATATTGCTGCTGATTTATTAAAGGATATTAAATATTTTCTATCTTCACAAAATGAATATATTAATGATAATATTCTTTATAAAAGAAATTATTTACTTTATGGCTCACCTGGTACAGGAAAAAGTTCTTTAATATTAGCATTAGCAAGTGAATTGAATTTTAAAATAAATGTTATTAATTTAAAATCAATTACTGATGTTAATAGTTTATTATATTCTATTAAAGATACAAAGCAGACATTTTATGTTTTTGAAGATATTGATGCAATGTCTAATTTAGTTCTTGAAAGAAATGAATCTTCTGATGATTTTGGTGTAGCTGGAAATAATAAAGATAAATTAACATTATCAGATATTTTAAATGTTTTAGATGGTCTTTATACATCTGAAGGAGCAATTTGCTTTTTTACAACTAATCATATTGAGCATTTAGATGATGCTTTCTTACGAGATGGAAGAATGGATTATAAGGTTGAATTATCTAATTTAGATAATATAACAGCAAATAAAATGATATATGATAAATTAGGACTTGACAATTTATTTAAAAAATGTTCAATTAATCCTGCAACATTACAAGAATTAATTAGACAGGTAAAATGGAAAAAAATAACAATAACAGATTTTGAAAAGATGATTAACAATGACAAATAAAAATATTATGAATAGACCAGTTTTAATTCTTAATGGTGATTATCAACCATTAAGTAAATATCCTTTATCTTTAAATAGTATGAAAAAGGTTATTAAATCTCTCCTTAAAGGAAGATTATCGGTTGTTAAAGAATATGATGATACAATTATTATTCAAAACAAAGAAATGAAATTGCCAAAAATTGTTGTTTTGAAAAAGTATATTAATGTAACACATACACCAAAATTTTCTCGAAGAAATGTATATTTAAGAGATAATTATATTTGTCAATATTGTGGAAATAAATTTAAAGCCGATGATTTAACATTTGACCACGTAATGCCAAGATGTAAAGGTGGAAAAACAACGTGGGATAATATTGTTACTGCTTGTCGTGAATGTAATGGTAAAAAAGGTGGAAAAACGCTTGAAGAATCGCATATGAAATTAATTCACGAACCAAAAGTACCAACAATTAGACAATTAGAAGAAAACAATCGTAAAAATCGTAAATTTAAAGAATATGATGAAAATGATTGGTTTTCTAAAGAATATTGGGAAACAGAATTAGAAGAATTTTAAAAGGTCAGGCATTGCCTGACCTTTTAATTAAATACCAGTTGGAGTTTTATCTGGCTCAATAATTGTAATATCTTTCCAAGGTCTTGGTTTATTGTGTTCTTTTTTAACTCTTGCTTTAACCAAATCTTTAATATTTTGACGAGCAGGTTGTATTTCTCCATCTTCAAATTTAACAGTAGTATCATTATTAATAACACTACGAAGAATAACAGGAACACCTGTCCATTTTTCTCTATTATCATATTCAACCATTCTCCAACCACCTTCTTTTGTTGTTTCATTTGTAAATCTTTTAAATAAGCGTGGTGGATTTATATCAACACGTAAGAAATAATCACCATCTTTAACGGTTGATGAATCTGGAAAGAATTTTCCAAAAGGAATATCAACACAATTATCAATATTTGGAATACCATCTATTCCTTGTGGAATAAATCGTCCGTGAGTATCATATAAACAATTATTTTCATCTAAATAGATATGATGTTCATCGTGTAATCTAAATGAAGGACCATTTAATTCAGCTTCTTCTAATACTTGGTCATTAATATTTAATTCATTTTCTTCAGCTGTATTATTTGGGTCTAATCCACCACCACCATTAGGTGAATTAACATCTTCATAAAAATCATTTTCTTTATCGTGATTAAATAAATCTTCAAATTCAGGAGAATTAGTAATAGGTTTACATTTAACTTTCCATAAATGATATTTATAATTGGCTGCCCATCCTTTTTCATCTCTTTCGGAAGATGTAACTTGATAAAATTTATTAGCTGCTTCATCATAACCAAGAATATCTAAATCTCGTAACCAAGACCATTCAATAACATCACCAACTAAAATTTTTCTTCCTAATTGAGCTACCATTGAGTTATAATGAAATGAAATTTCTTTTTGGTCACCATCTAATAAAGATAATCCATCAAAATTAAATGAAAATGTTGGAGTATTCATCATTGTAACACCCCATAAATCAAATGTTTCTCTTGAATATTTACGTTTAGAATTTTCATTAAATACAGCGTCTGTTACATAAAATCCCGATGAACCAATTTCGTGTTCTTTACCATTATTATCAACAATAGCTTTCATTGGATATATATGAAATAAACCACCACCTTGTTCTAAATAACTTTTAACAACACGGTCAATATAATTATAATTTTGACTTCTTTCTTTTTGGTATAAATGATAATTATTTGTCCCCATTGAATTTCCTTAATTCTTTATAGATATATTTATTACTTATTTTTTTATATTAATATTGAAGTTTTTTTTATTCTTTGTTAATATTCACATATATTATATATAAATATATTAACTTTCTCAAAGGATTATTAAATGATTACATTTGAAGGTGATTTAGCTTTTGTTTTAATAAAATCTTATACTGGGGATTTAAATTACACAAAAATTATTGGTGTATTTTCAACATTTGAATTAGCAAATAAACACTTAATTCAGCTTTATAATGAAGAATTAGATATTTGTAGTAATGGTACTTGGCTTCAAGGAATAAAATATGATGAAAGTACAAATACTTATAAATTTTTTGGTGATGATGCTGATATTCTTGAATTAAAAATTGAAGCATATTCAATTAATAGTTATTTACATTTACATTAAAAAAGGAATAAAATGAATGATTTAGAAAAAACAATTAAGTATTTAAAACAAACATCAAAAAGAGAAAATTATTTATTTTTACGAAGAAGAATAGATAAAGGTAATGGGAAAAAAACATTAGGATGGATTGTTAAAAAAGAAAATTCTGATAATTATTTAGAAAATATTGACTTTGATATTTTAAATAGAATAAAATCACAATTAAAGGATTAAAATATTTATGGAAACTGTCTTAACATTGGAAACTTATTCTTTAAAAAGAAATGCTGCAATAGCCCGTATATCATATGCACAATTTGATATTGAAACATCTGAAATATTTCTTGAAAAGCATTTAGTTATTGATTCAAATACGGTTGATGAAACATTATTTGATTTTGATATGGAAGTTTTAGATTGGATAAGTAAATTAGATGTAAAAATTCAACAAACTTTTGTTGAAAATCCACAAATATTTTTTAATGTTTTAAATGAACTTAATAAAGATAATATATGGGAAACAAATGTTTGGTGTAATACTGCATTTGATGCTCCTATTATATTAAATGCTTATAATACATTAAATTTTAAAGGACCAACAATGTATAAATTTAAAGATATAAGTACATTATCGTGGATGGCTGGATTTCCAATGATTAAAAAAGTTCATAATGGTAAAGATGATATATTTAATATGGTTACTCTTATTTGCAACAGTTATAATAAAATTAAATATGGAGAATTTTAAATGAAAGAAATTAAAACAATGGATGAATTAAATGCAATTACTGGTCAAGAACCATCAATTATTAAATTTGGACAACCAAATTGCATTCCTTGTAAAATGACACAAGAAAATTTAGATAATTTTGAGAAAAATAATAAATTTAATTTGATTTATTATGAATGTTCTGATATAAATATTATCACGAAATTAGGATATAATGCAGTTCCTGTTATTATGCTTTTAACTCCACATAAAAAAATTGAATTGACTGATAGTTCAATTGCGATGGATGAAGATGATTTAGAGAACTGGATTACTACAAATTTAGAATAAAGGAATAATATGAATATTTTTGAAGAAAGAAATTTTAATGTAGATGACAGAAATAAATTAAAAAATGTCATTGAAAGTGTTATTGTTGCTATGGAAGAAATTAAAGATTTAACAGATAGTATGAATGACGATATTAAATCTCGCTGTGAAGCATTAAATGAAGGAATTGATGATAAAGATTTAATGATTAAGCCAGCATTAATTAAAAAAATGGCTAAATCTAAAATGAAAAATAAAGAAGATATTGAAAAATCTAAAACTGCATTAGATGAAGTTGAAACAGGTTTAGAACTTATTTACAATTTATAATAAATACTACCATAATTTGAGTTTACAATGATTGGGGATTCAAATTAATTTCCAATCATTGTTTTTAAAGGTTTATTTTTATGAAAACAATTATAACGAAAAAAGGATTTGATAAATTAAATAATGAATTAAATGAATTAATTCGTGTTGAACGTCCACAAGCATATCAATTATTAGAAGAAACACGACCAATAGGAGTATCTGATGAATTTCCACCTGAATACTTGCAAGCTATTGAATGCCAAGACCGCATTGAAAGAAAAATTAATGATTTACAATTAATTTTAAGTGATTGTGTTTTATGGGATAAATCAATGATTAGTTACAATAGTTATGGAGATTACAAAGTTGGTTTTGGGGCAACAGTTACTTTTGTTAATACAGAAACAAATGTAAATAAAACATATACAATTGTTAGTACGTATGAAACAGATATAAATAATGGATTAATATCTATTCAAGCTCCATTTGTTAAAGAAATGCTTGGATTAACATTTAATGATTATTTTGAATATAATGATAATGAATATGAGATAGTTGATATTAAGTATTCTCTTTAAGAGTATTTAATAAACTATTTTTTATTTTATAATATGAATCATACATTGCAGATAATTTAATTTCTAAAATATCTGTCTTTTTTTGTAAATAATAATTTTTAAAAAAATCAATTTTTTCTTTATATCTAAATAATTCATTTTCTAAAAATATTATATATGATACTTTACCATAACTTTTTAAATTATCAACGATATATTTAGCTACTTCTTGAAAGTGAATTTTACTATATAATTTAATTCCTGTTTTTGTATCATAAATTGAATATAAATTATTTCTTTCAGTTACAATTTTACATTTTTTATATATGAATTTTAAAGGTTTTATTGGGTTTTCAAAAACCATTTTAGAAAGCATATATTCAAAAGCTGATGCAATCTTGTCATCAGTTAAAATTTTATGTTTAATTTCAGAAAAATCCATCATAAAATTATTTATGATGGATTTTTTATATTTTTTAATTAGAATAATTTATTAATTTGAATATTCATCTGAATATTTACTTTTAATTTGTTTAATATATTCAGGCAATTCATTAATAGGATGAAGGTCATCTAAATCTACTGAATAACGACCAGTATCTTTATTAAAGAAAATATCTCCAACAGAAAGTTGATATTGGTTATTTAAAATAATTTCAAAAATAATATATCTTGGATAGTCACTAAAAATATTACTTTGGTATCTAAATTCATTTTCAAATGCCACATATCCTTTTTGAGTATTAAGAAGATTTTTCAATTTTGTTTCACTATCATCATATTTATAAACACATCCAAATAATTTAAATTGTGAATTTTCTTTAAATAATTTCATATCTTTTGGTAATTTAGATACATCATCATATTGTGGAAGTTTACTTTGAATATAATTTTTTAATCTTAATTTTAAATCTTTTTGTAAAAGAGTTGTATTAGATGGTGTACGAATATTATTAACAGTTGCATAATAATTATTATTTTTTAATTTTTCACGATTTTGTCGTATAGCAATTTTATCTTTATCACTATATATTACTTGAAAATTAATTTTTTGTGCAATTGCTTTTTTATCGTATGGAATATATGAAAAATTATCTAAATGAGATATACCATATAAAAAGTTTATTAAATTATTACATAATTTAACACAACCAGATTCACTTTTAACGGTGTTAGGTAAACTAATACGGTCTTGCCAAGAAAGTTCATCACATATGTCATCTAAATCATCTGCCATTCTAACATCAATTTCTACTTTCCAACTGGATGAATCATTGATTAATAAAATCATATCTTGTTGACCATAACGAATTACAACACTTAATATATCATTGTTACGTCCATTATCTTCGCCTGCTGTTAATAATTCATATAATTCTTTTCCTGATAAATGTAATACTTTAACAGTTGAATTTTTTCCAAATGTTTTATTACTATACCGACTACCAAATCTATTTTTTAATGAACTACGAATATTTGGACTTATTGCAATTAAATCACCCCAATCTTCTTTTAAAAATTTTTTATTAATTAATTTTGACATTCTAATCATTGTTATTTCCTATCTAATATAATTTTTAGTTTCTGGATTTTTTTCATAAGCTAATTTAACAATTTCAGGAAGCGGATTGTTTATATATTTAATATTAAATGGATTTTTTTCAATCAACTTCATTTGAATTCTTTTATCTAAATTTGGAATATCTAATGAATATATAATATTTTGATTAACTAATTGTTTTTGAAGTGGATAAGATAATTCCCCAAGTTGAGATATTAATTCTTTTCTTGTTTTTGAAGCAACAGTAGTTATTAAAGAAATAATAATAGACATAAAATTTTGTAATGCATCAGCATCTAATTTATCTTTAATTGGTAATATATTATTTTTAATAATTTCTCTACATTGTGAATTTGATATACAAAATTGCTTAACTATTTTTTTATCTTTATTATAAATGTAAGTAAAAAATTCATTTAAATATTCAATATATTTAGTTTCATCATTATGAGATAATTGATAAACAAAAGAAGGAAAATAATAAAAATAGGCTTCAGTAAAAGCAACAATTTGTTTCATATTTAAATATGGAACAAATAAATCAGCTTTTAACTTAGATGCATCTGTTTTTAATACTTTAACTAATTTTAATAATTTATTAACAATAGATATTGAAAGTGATTTAGCTTGATTTTCATTTAAAACAATATAATCATAAATACTACCATTGTTATTTATATAATCAATAATTGCTTGAACATCTTGGTCTTTAATTTCTTTAAAGGTTGTAATGTTTTTATAATTTGTGTATATATAAATATAACGTAATTTATCTGATAAATTATTAATATCAATATTATTATTGTCAATATTTTTTTCAACAAATTTTACCATATATGAAAAGTTATTATTAATATCTTTATCAAAAAGTTTATCAATTATTAATTCAAAATATTCTAATGGGAATATTTGTTCACTTAAATCATATGAAAAAGAGTTAATTTGGTTTAAGCATTTTTTAAAAAATTGTAAATCAAATATTTCTGGAACTTTATTATAAAAAAGAGGAAAATAAGTATCATCATCCTTAATAATATTAAATATTTGGTCTTTAGTTAATTTAGGAGCTATATCTACTGCTAAATCATAATTATCTTTAATAGCAATAGAAATTTGTTCAGAAGTTGGATTTTGAACATATACTAAATTATTACTATCTAATTCTAATGCTTTTTCAATTACTTTTTCTGTTGGATTTTTAATATATTTAAATACAGAAAAATTTCTATTTAATGCATATAACTGTAATTCTTCTGAAGGATTATCAATATTTGCAATTAAAAATGGGTCATCATCAATCATTTCTTTTTCTGGTAATAAAAGATTATCAGATATATTAATTTCTTTATTAACAATTTTAACATCTTTGCCATTAAATATTACGAAGCAAAAATTATCACGATAACCATCATAACGAATGCCTGGAACTTTTTCGTTATATAATGCCAAAGAAGCGTTTTTATCCCCCCCCAATACATTAGACATATATTTGTAAATTTGGTCACCAGTATAAGAGGATTTTTTTAAATATGAAAAATCAAATTTAGAATTAGATTTATATATATTTGTAATTGCTTTTTGAACATTTGGTGATTGTTTATCAAAAGGCAAATCTTCATCTAAATAGTATTGCTTATCTGGTAATTCAACTGTAAATAATTGTCCAGTTTTCATAGAAATATTGGCTTTTAAATCATTTTGCTTAATGCCACGAATAAATTTAATTAAATCTTTAATTTTAGTTTTATAATCTGGATGAGCATCAATCCATTCTTTATTATTTAATATTTCATTTAATTTATCAACAGCATATTTCTTTTTACCTGTTTGTGAGATAAGAGATAATATTTTATACATTACAGTACCTTTTGCATAACTTTTACCATTTAAAGTAAAAGATTTAATAGCATCAATTTTTCCCATATCTCTATAATATGAATTAGATGTATTCATATCTTCTGCGAAATATAATCCCCAACCGTGAACTTGATGTCCTTCACCTTTACCAATAAATTTAACATTAAATTCATCAAAATCATAAGGTGAGCCGTGATAAGCTGTTGTTGCTTCCATAAGTGTATAACGGTCTAAAATAGCTTGTAATTCATAAGTTTCTTTAATGGTTGAACCATTATACATATTCCAAGCCTTGCCATATAAATATTTTTTATAATCTTTACCATATTTTTCTTTAAATTTATCTTTATTTTTATTAATCCATTTTTCACTTGCAGTATCAGGTGGAGCAACTTCATCTAATGGTCTATTATAAACAGCATTTTTTCTTCTTCCACGAGTTGTAAAATAAATTTCGTGTTGAGGATTTTTTCTTCTTTGTAAAATCCCTTTTGTAACTAATCCAGAAGCAATACGTTGATTAAATTCATCTAAATCTTTTTTAAATAATTTTTTATTTTCATTATTTTTAATTTTATCATAAATTGCTTTTTCATCTGTATTTAATGAATAAAGAATACCATTTATTGAAACAGTTTGAAAGTTTTCTGTGATAATATGTTCTAATTTCATTTTATATCCTTAAATTCCTTGTTCATCATTAGTTTTTATTTGATTTGATTTTACAATTTTTATTTTATTTGTAGCTGGATTTTTAACAACATATTGTTTATTATTAATATCTGTATCATCTACACCAACTAATTCTTGATTTGTTTCAATTTTATTAGTATCTTTTGAATCTTCAACAGATACTTTTGGATTAGCTCCTGCATTAAGTTGAGAATCTAAATTTTGTTCTTGTTTTTGTTTTAATTGTCGTTGTTCAGGAGTTAAATCCATATCTGAAAGTTCATTTGGATTATTAATATCTTCTAACATCATATCTAAATGCATTGGTAAAAATCCTTCAAGAATTGGTAAATCAATATTACCTTGTATAAATTCAACCATTTCATTTAAATTTTTTGTTTTAACTAATTGGTCATCTTTATAAAGATAACCATTTTTTAACATATAATGATGACCATTAAACGAAGATGTACAATCACGACCTTCTTTTACAAATGTTAATAATAAAGATTCGTCAATTGATAATTTTCTTTTTTTCTTTTTACCAACAGGACGAGAAATTGTTGCTACATTTCCTGCACAAGTTGCACCTGCTGAACAAGTTTCATCAACTTGTTCATCTTCAATAATTACTCCTTCTTTTGTTCTTTTTGGAAAATCACCATCATCATTTTCATACCAAGAATGGTCAAAAACTGTTTCCTCATTCATTAATTGTTCGTTTTTATTTTGTAATTTTTTTAATTTTGATTGAGCTATTGATAATCTCATCATAATTTCTTCTTTATTTGATGTACGATTATTTAATTTTTGTTTTAAATTAATAATTTCATTTTGTAAAGAAGCTATTGCATCATCATTTTTAAATAATTTTTCAGAATTAATAGTTTCAGTTATTTGATTATCTTCTTTAGCAGTTTTAATTTTGTTAATAATAGATTTTTCAATTGTTGACCAATATTTACCTAAATTATTTTTAATAAAATATTCTTTAATATAATTATCTTTAGCACCATTTTCTGTAAATTCAGAGGTTTCAATATATTTGTAATCTGCATCCATTAAATCAACATCAACAGATTCATCATCAATTTTATAACCCGTAAATTCAAAATAATCATCAGTTGGTGTTTTAAAAGTATATGTGAAATATGGTTTTTTTTCATAAGCATCAAATATAGCTTCATCAATTATTAATACACCATCATTATTAACAGTTGCTCTGCCTGTTTCAAACATTCTTTTAATATTATTAGATAATATAGGACTGTATTTTGATTCAGAAGTTACGTAAGTAATATTAGGTTTTTTATTTTCTGATAACAAACTATTAAAGTAAGTTGATATTTGGTTTAAGAGAGTATTAATAGTTTGCAGACATTCAATATTATTTTCTCGTGAATCTGATTTAACATCATTAACGTGCGAAGATAGAGCAGAAATAGCTGATACAACAGATGCTGAATCAGGTTTTTGTAAAATTGGAGCATCAATTGCAGTTGGAGATAAAGTTAATGGTTGAACTGACTGAATTCCATTAATTAAATCCATATTTGGTGTATTATTTAAAACTGGTTGTGTTTCAATGTTTTCACAATCACCAGTTTCTTTATTAACAGTAATATTAATAACTGTTGGAGTGGTTAATGAATCTAATAACCCATCAAATGTATCTTCTTCAACTGCACTTGCAACAACATTACTTGCTAAACATTCATTAATATTTTCTTTTAATTTATTTAATTTAGCAATAACATTTGTTTTAATTGAATTAAAAGTATTTTTTTCTTTTGTTGATTTTGAATTAACAATTTTTTTATCTAATAATTTTATAATATTTTCTAATTCATTTTCATTATTGCTCTTATGAAATAATAAATGAATATTTTTTATTGTATCAATAAATTGTTCTTCATTTAATACTGATTCAGTAACAGGTTGCTCTTTTTTTGGTTCTTGTATAGAATTAAGAGCAGAAATAATTGATGTTTTTAATGGATAAATTGTTTGTGCAACATTTTGACCATTAATAACTAAATCTGTATTAAATTTTAAATTATCATCAGTATTTTGAGCGTTAAAAGCCATATTAAAAAATGCATTTGCAATATTTTTATTAGTAGATTTAACAATCATTTGATATAATTGTTGATATGCCATTTTATTATGTTGGCATTTTTTTGCAACCGAATCAATTAAATCGTTTAATTCCATAATATCATTTAATGTTAATGATTGTTGATTTGGAGTATTAATATTTTCTTTAAGTTTTTTAATTCTTGGTGTTCTATTAAATTGTTTTTTACAAAAATTATAATTTTCTCCTGTTGTTAATGCTAATAAACTTAAAATTGATTGACGTTGTTCCATTAAATCTTGACCATTATTAGCAATATCTTCAATTTTAAACATATAATATGGTGTTAAATCTAATTGCTCCATAATTTTTTGATATTCTCTATCAGATTTAACATTAAAAAGTTTATATAATTGATTCATAATTAATCCTCTAATAAAATTTATTCTATATAGAATTATTTATTTAATACATTGTGAGATAAAATAAAAGAGAGAGTTATTAAACTCTCTCTTTTTAAATTATTTTAACTTATAAATCTAAATTAAAATACTGCTTCAACAGTAGCTGTGCAAGCAAGTGATGTAGAACCATCAACTGCTTTTAAGTTAGCAAATAATGCTACAATTTGAGCTTTTGCATCTGCTAATAAATCTTTTGCAGATGGTTGTTTTTTAGAAGCATCACCATAAACATTTGCTTGTTCTAATGTGAATTTAAGAGTTTTATTATCAACAGTTGTGATAATTGGTTGACCACCATAAGTTCTTAATACTTCTAAAACTCTTAATAAGTTTGCTTCTGCTTCTGCTTTTTTAGCATCTGTATCTAATGAAGATTGTGTTTTATCAATAATAACATTTGTGAAAACTACTGTATAATATTGAGCACAACCGTTTAAAGCAGTAAATTTATTAGGTAATGTATAAGTTTTTCCAAAACCGTAATCCATAGTATTTCTCCTTAAAATAATGATACAATTTTTTGTATCTGAATATATTTATTATAAATCTAAAAAAATATATAAACAATAGAATTTATTATAAATATTAATATCAAATAACATATATGTTAAAGGATAATACTTATGAGTAAATTTAAAATGATTTTTGAAACAAATTCTGGTCGTAAAGGAATTAAAAAATTCAATGACTTAAATGAATTTGTTGATTTTATGACAAATAATAATCATAAAATTAAAGCTGTTATGGAAGCAGATATGCCTTATAATGATAAACCAGTTAAATTACCAAAAGTATCTCAATCAAAAGGTTGGGAACAATTAGATGCTTCTGCATTTGGAGATATTGATGGTGATGGAGAAAAAGGTGAACAAATTTTACCTAAATGTTCACAAGGTGTATTTAAAAATAATGCATCTTTTGAATTTTCAAAATCAAGTGAAACAGCTGATAAAGCTGAAACTCCAAAAATTGAAAATTCTCCTGTTAAAACTGATAATTCTAATTCTTCAAAATCTGAAAAAACAAGCCCAAATTTTTCAGAATTTAAATATGAAGATAAATCAGATTCAAAAGAAGATAATAAAGAAGATAACAATAAAGAAAAAGAAAAAGAAAAAGATAAAGATAAATCTGATGAAGTTAAAGAATCAGTTTTTGATGATATGGATAAAGATATTGATGATTTCTTTAAGTCATCAAATGAATTTATTAAAAAACAAAAAGATAAAGAAAAAAATAAAAATAAAGAAAAAGATAAATCTGATGAAGAATTAGATGAAGGAATTAAAGATTATCTTCCAAGAGCAGGTTTTATTAGAAATGATGATAATGATAAATCTTCTAAAAAAATAGGAGCATTTGCTGGACAAGGAACAGATGAACAATTAAGAAAAGCTAAAATTATTGCTAAAGTTAAATTTGCCAATGGCGATAGAATGGGTAGAGTTACTAATGAAGATTTAGATAATTTTGATGAGTATTATCGTCAATATAAACAAATTTTTGGTAATGAATTAAATGAAGCTAATCATTTAGATGATAAATCATATGTTACACAATCTTATTTAGGATATGATGATATTGAACCAGAAACTTGGAAAAAATGGTTTGAAGATGAAGTTAAAAAATTAGGAACAAAAGATGGTGATAGAGAAAAAGTTGAATATTTTCGTAAAAAATATGAACAATCTAAGCAACATCAAAATTCTAATTTAGATGAAGATTTTAAAAGTGGTTTAAAAAAAGCTGGTAAATTTGCTAAGGGTGCAATTGCTGGTGCTGCTATGGCTGGTGCTTTAGCTGGAAATGCACACGGTATGGAAGACCCATATTATGATGGTGCTACACAACCTGATAGTTCTTATGAACAAGTTTATGAAATTAATGGAATTGAATATACAATGCCAGAATTAAAACAAATTCAAAAAGAACAAGGTTTATCCGATGAAGAATTACAAGATTTAATTAATGGTGAAGACCCATATTATGATGGTGCTACACAACCTTTTGATGAAGCAGAAAATTCTGATGAAGAATGTAATTCTTGTGAAGATGAACAAATGAAAAGAATTAAAGAAAAACATAATAAATTAAAAAAAGATTTTGCTGATTATAAAAATAAAAGAGAAACAAATAAAGAAGAATTATTTGAAAAAGATGATGAATTAGACGAAGATACTGTTAAATCTGGTTCTGGATGGACTAATAAAGGAAAAGAAGGAACTCACGGTAAATTTAAAACTAAAAAAGGGGCTGATGCTCAACGTAAAGCAATGTTTGCTAATGGTTATAAAGTTTCTGAATCAGAAGATTTTGATGATGAAATAACTGAAACATTAAGAATAGCAGGTATTGAAATTTAATAAGAAAAAGGGGGATTTATTCCCCCTTTTCTTTATATTGTTCTAATGTTTGTAAAGCCGATAAAACCGATGAATTATTTTGAATTTCAGGAGTATTTTTACCTATCATTTGAAAATCAGAAATTCTTAAAGTTTTAGCATTATAACCCATTTTGAATTTAACATCTGTACATCCAGCATTACGACTTTTAATAATTTTGAATTCATATTCTCCACGTTGTCGCATACTATCATTTGTTCTAACAGAAAATAAATTATCACAAGTATGAACTAATGTTGAACCACCAGCAATATCACTTTGTGTAAATTCCATTTCTGAAGCTCCGTCTTTTGTAATTTGATTTGCTGATATGCACATAGTTCTTTTGTTTTTATGTGTTCTTTCTCTTGCAATTTCTCTTAATTCTTCAGCTACGTGTTTATCTCTTAAATGAATATTATTAACATCAATTTTTCTATCACTTGGATTCATAATACCCGCATAATCAAAAATTAAAATTTCAGGAATAATTTTAGTTTCTAATTCAAAATTTTGAATTTGAGAACGAACATCTGTGGGTGTTGCTCCACGTGGTAAATCAATAATTTGAATAATTCCTGGATGTTCTTTGATTTTTCTAATTTGAACTTGTTCACATAAAGCATCAGCTTTTGGAGTAATTTCAGAATATGCAATATTTCTTTCCATTGCCATTATTCTTTTACCAACAAGTTCCCTATCTAATTCTAATGTAAAATATAAAACATTATAGCCCATTAATGACCAATTTAAAGCTAAATTTGCCATACAAAGAGATTTACCACCACCCGAAGGTGAAACTACATAATTTAATTGACCCCAAGAAAAACCACCGTTAAATAATCTATCAAATTCTGTCCATCCTGTTGGAATAACTCCCATTTCTTTATCAATTTTATGTAACCATTCAGCAGTATTTTCCCAATAATTAATACCTAAATCACGACTTAATGAAATCATTTGAGCTTCACGAATTCTTTGGTCAATACCAGAAGTATCTCCTTTAGCAATCCTTTCATAGCATTCTTCAATTGCTAATTCTAATCCTCTTTTTTTACAAAACCATTCTGCCATATCCAAAATAGATTGTTGAATATTTTCATCAGATAGGTTATTAATTTTTTGATATTCTAAACGAGAATTATTATTTAATTGTTCAATTGTTGGTAAAATTCCATATTCAGTAGAAAAATCTAACAAATATTGAATTGTTTCTTGAAATTTTTTATCAAAATATTCAGGTTTTAAAATTGGTTTTGCACGAACAAATAAAGAAGGTTCACTAAACAAAAATTGAATTAGTGTTTTTTGGTCTTGTTCATCAAAATTATTTGGTATAATCATTTTAAATCCTTCATTAAATTGGTAGTATTATATATAATTTATAATACTTTTTCATTATTTTTCATCTTCATCATAAAGAATTTTTAAAGTATTTAAAATAATTTTTTGAAGTTGTGGCTCAATTTTAAAGCGTTTAAAAGAATATTCAGGGTCTAATTTAGTTCCTCTGCAAGATGCTGATGTATCCCAATCTACAATCATTTCTAAAATATCTAATAAATTCATATCTTCAATCCCGTGTTCAAAATGTTCAGGATGATGTCTATTATTAGCATAATGATGGTCTAATGCCTTTTGAATAAGAGGTTTTGTACAATTATAATATTCTTCATATGAATCAAAATCTTCTCTTTTAATATTATCAATACTTTCAAAAACTTCTTTTTCTTTTGGGTCTAATTTTGAATTATCGTGATTATCAGCTCTTTCTTTTAATTGATTAGCTAAATTATATAAAAGTGCTTGTAAAATTAATTTATGTTTATGTAAATCATTTGTAAAATTACTCATTCATTATTCCTTAAAATTTTCGGGTTATAGGATTATGTTTATAATAATCATTATGTTCATCTAAAAAATAACCATCTGATAAAATTGTTGTAGAAAACGCTTGAATTACAATAGTTCCGCAATGAGGGCATATAATATCGTGCGTTAAAACAATTAACATAGGTTGATTTAAAGGAAATAAAGAATCCCATCCACATTTAGGGCATTTTATTGTTCGTGTATCTAACATTATTTTATCCTTTCTCCTAATTTAATTTCATAAACTTCTGCTTTTTTTAAATCATTAGGCAAAGTTGTTTTTTTAATTTCAAGTATTTTAAACATCATTTTTGGTGGATTTTTTGTAAATCCTCTTTGAAATGTAACGGTATCATAATGTTTATTTTCTAATCTATTAATCCAATATGGTTTTATTTCTCTATATTCGGATGTTTTTTGACCAGATTCAATTAAATCATACCATTTATATTTTAAAAACAAATATAAATTATTCATTTTTATCCTTTATAAAAATCAGGTTTTTCTCTATTAGTCCATAATGGTTCTTTTCCATCAATTGTTTCTTTTTTCCATTTTGTAATTAAATATGTTTTATAAGCATTACACGTATCTTTCATATTCATTAATTCTTGATAATTTTCATAAGATTGATTAAATTTTCTTGTAAAAGGTGTCATATCAATTAATGGAAAATCATTTTCATATTGAGGAAAAATATATGCTAATTTATGAGTATCGTGAGTTTTACTAAATCTATATTGATATTCTTTTAAACAATCAATAAGATACATATATGTCCATTTATAGTTATATTTAGATTCTCTTACCCACTTATTATGTTCTTCATTAGCATTATATTTTTTATAGATTCCTTCAGGTTTTTCTTTAATTTTATCATTTAAAATAATTGCTGTTGAAAGCATTTGAGCTGATTCCACGATTGTTTTACGTAATAAAACATCATCTAAATTCCGAGCACAATATTGAGTATTATCACTTATAGTAAATAAATTCATTATTTCCCCTTATTTTCCTCATCTTCTTTATTTTCCTCATCTTCTTTACCTTTTATGCATTCTATCCATTGGGCAGGAATCATTGATTCAATTCTTCCACATAAAGGACAACCTCTATAATTTGGTGCTCCATTTGGATAATAAACATCAAAAATATATCCATTTTTTTCAAAGGTATCTTCATTAATTCCTTGTGTAGAATCCCAATATTTCCAAAAATGTCCACCAGAATTAATACATTCTTTTTCTGTTAATTTTCTATCTTTAACTTTCATCATTAATATCTCCTAAATAATAAACTCTTTTTGTTAGTGGTAATATAATTTTATTAAAAAATGATATATCATATGAATTTAAATTTTGATTTTTAAATTCGTTCCGTAGTTTATCTAAAAAATCATTAAATAATTTTTTTAATTTTTCATCAGTAATATTTTTAGATAAATTTTTTTTAATTTTTTCATAAGCTATATTACTATTTAATAACATACTTTTCATATATTAAACCATTTCATTGATTTTAATTTAATTATTTCTTTATTTTGTTCTTTTGTTGATAATATACTATATAATGTATATAATCTTCCATATTTTTTTGCAGCTTGTTCAGCATCTTTTATACCTCTTTCCCAATTAGGAAAAGCAACACTAAATGGTAAATTTTCTTCTAATAATTGTGTAATCATTTTTTTCCCAGATTTATCTCTATCGGGTAATAGTATAATTTCTTTATCTTTTGTAAATGGTAAAATTCTTTTTAATCTATCAGGTGTAAATACATTGCTTAATATAGATGTCCCATTTATTGCTAATGCATCAGTTTGACCTTCGCAAACAATTTCATATTTTCTTTCTTTTAATAAATTATCATAATTAAAAATATATCCTTGCGGAATATAATGAATATATTTACTATCTACATCATCTCGTAATTTTCTTAGCGAATAACCAACAATTTCATCATATTCATAGCAAGGTATTAAAAAATTAAATTGTTTTGGACACCATAATAAATCTGTCCATTCAAGTAGATATGGATTACGGTTATTAATATATTTTATAACTTCATTAAATGTGTAAGAATTTTCTCCTTCATTTAAAGATTTAAGAATTGATTTATATCCAACAGGTATTTGCTTAATTTCTCTCTTTTTTATAATAATTTTATGTTCATTAGAAGTTAAATTATCATTATTAGCTTCATTATATTCACGAATTAATAATCTTAAATCATTTAAATCTTTTGTTGAAGTTCCTAAATCTTTTAACCATTGAGTTGTATCTTTAGAAAGATATTGACCTAAGGAAAAACCGCATTTAAATTTACAGTTAAAACATTGATATACAAAACCATCATCAGTAAATAGAATATTACCCCGATGTTTTGTATCAGGATTTTCTGTATGATAACAAGACGGACAATTAAAATATATCCAACCATTATTTCGTTGTTTTTTATCTGATGGTAGTAAATTATATATTGTTTCTAAAATAGTATGCATATTATTTTACCTTAAATTTTATTTTCATAATAAAATATCTAATAATAAAAGTCAATAAGTTTTTATTTTTGGTTAATATTGTTTAGAAATTTTTATATAAATATAATTATAATATTAAAATTGATATGGAGAAACAAATGAAATCAAATTTTATTAAACATTTATGTGAATCTGAAATTAAATCAACTGAATTAGCTTTAGCTGTTGAATCAATTTCTGATGAATTACAAAATATGATTGAAAAAATTTCAAATATTAAAACCAAAGATTTAGCAAATTTAGTTAAAAAAATTAAATATGATGGTGATATTGAAAAAGCAGATGCTTTTAATGATTCAATCAGTCAAAAATTAGATACAATTATTAATTCAATTACCGATATTAAAGGTGAAATTGATAATGAAGTTGTTAAATTATTTAATGGTGAAAATCTTGATGATTCATCTGATGATATGGGCGACTTTGAAGATGATTTTGGTGGAGAAGATTTTGAAGACTTTGACCCAAATGCAGAAGATGATATTGATTTAGGTGATATTGAAATTGAAGAAATTAATAGAGAGGAAAAATAATCGTGGCTGCATTTGAAGATAGAATTATTCAAAATATTAATAGTTTAATTTATTTGTTACGTTCTCAAGGAATAAAAGCAATTTCAACTATTAAATTTTTATTCTTATTAAATAAAAAATATCGTATTGAATTAGATGAACAAGGTTTAGAAGATGTTCTATCAGATAATAGTGCAGTAACTGAAATAATTGATGATAAAATTATTATTGATGGTAAAAAACAAGACGAAGAAGATAATACTCAAAATGATATACACGATACAGCTGTTGACCAAGCTGGTGAAAATTTAACTTCTGAATCAAAAGAATATTCTGAAGTAATTAAAATTTCAGAAAATGTTAAAGTTGGAGATATTATTCCTGCTTGTGATATTATATTAACAGAAAACGATGATAATTATTATATACATAAAGGAGCAAGATTATCAAAAATTAATTATATTGTAACAGAAATTAAACCTTGCTTAACTTTAAATGAATCATTTATTTCTTGTCAGCTTGAAGGCAAGCCAATTACAATTGATATACCATTAAAGGCATTTAAAAAATAATAAAAACCGAGAAGTTATAACTTCTCGGTTTTTTCATATCAATAAATAATAGTATATAGTTTATGATATAAGGAATATTACAATGGATTTTTATGATGCCACAAGTGCAAAACAATATGCCCGAAATAAATCTCGTATATTAAAAGAAATTAATGATATTGAAGAATATATTATGCAAGCTGTTGATGAAAATCAATTTGAATGTGATGTATATAATACTGTTATGACCGATGCTCGTGAAATGGCTGAACCAATTAAAGAAGCAAAATCTCATTGTGTTATGGAATTGTCTAAAATTACTATTCATAAAGATTATGAACTTGAAGATATTATTGAAACCCCATTATTAAAATATGTATATGGTGGATTATCTTCAACTGAAACTTTTGAAGAACCTAATATTTATGGTGGAGATTCTACAACAACTGATTTTATGTTATTTGCTAATGGCGGAGATTCATTAGGTAGAGTTCATCCAATAAATTATTTTCGTGTTGGTGAAATTTTACAAGTTCAAAATGATACTAATCCAATACCTTTAGAATTCAGAGTATCTGAAATTAATAATAATGGAGATATTATTAATTTAGAAATTGTTAATCGTGGGGAATATACTACAATTTTTGATACTGCAAAATTAGTTTATAAAAATATGAAATATTGGACAGATGAAACAATTAAACCAGGAGATTCAGTTTGGTTAGATATAGATTCTGATTATGGATTAATTTCAGATTTACAAATAACAAGAAATAATGAACAACAAGTTAAAGATTTAAATGGTAATCCTTCTTATCCAGGTCAAACAGATTGGTTCCCAATTAACACAATTTATGATATTAATTCTTTACCGCCCGAAGCATTTGGTATGATAAGTGATACTTATACAAAGGAACAAGATAAAATTTATGTTAAAACAGAAAATGGTTGGGTTGAAGTTTCTACAATTTATGATTATAAAACATTTAAATTACCATTTAATTTTGGAGTTGAAGGAACAGTTTGTTATAATGTGTTTGGAAAAAATTATGTTAAAACAAATTGTGGATGGAATTTATCTCATAATATTTGGAATTTTGGAGATAGAACACCAACAGCTGAAGATGGTTTAGATTATGATATTGGTTATTATAATGAATTAATTTATGACGATGAAGGAAATATTATAAATCGTATTCCACATAAAGTCTATAAATGTTGTCATAGAATTTGGCAAGAAATAGTAGTTGAATATGATTGGAATAATTTACCACCTGATGTATTTGGAAATAATTTAGATATATTCATTTGGGATGAAGGTCGTTATAGAGTTAAAATAAATGATAAATGGGTTGAAACAAATAATGAATATAGATTTGACCAAATTAAACTTTATGATGATTGGGGAGAAGACCACGATGTTGTTGCTTATTCAGGTAAATTAGAACCTTATACAACTTATGTTAAAATTGCTGGACATTGGACTCTTGTTAATAAAGTTTGGAATTTAAATGATTATTTATTAGGTAGAATTCCAGTTGATAGTGATTTAGAGTGGACAATTAAATATATTGTTATGGATAATTATGGAGATGGATATATGTATCCAACAAGTGTTGTATTTAATGAGGGTGATGCAAGTGCAACTGTTAGAATTACTAATGATAAAATTTTAGAAACAAAATTAATTAATGGTGGTATATATACTGAAGTACCAGAAATTAATTATGTAATGGAAGCTCCAACTATGTCTAAAAAGTATTATCAAGTTTGGAAGCAATTAATTGAAAATGATGTATTGCAAGATGAAATGCAACAAGTAATTGATTATTTTGAATCAACTAAAAAATTTTCAATAGCAAGAGTTACAAATGAAAATACAGGAACAACATTTTATTGGCATTTGCAATGGAATTAATGTATTTTTATTGACAAATATTTTATTTTATTTTATATTAGCATCAGCAATGGTGCTAATTTTTTTATGAAAGGAAACTTTAATGGCTTTTGAAAAAACAAAAAATGCAATTAAAAAAATTTTAAAAATTAATGATGATGCTCTTAATTCCTTGCCATTAATTCATATGGTAACTCAAGCAAGTGCGTGGGGTTTTGTATATTATGATGAAATTGATGACAAAACAAAAGAAATTATTAAAACTCAAATGAAAAATTTGCAAGAAAAAGGAAATTTAATTGAAAATTTATAAAAAAATCCTTGACATTTAATTTTTTTATGATAAGTTAATATTCGTAATTGGATATTAACTTATTTTTGAAAGGATTAAATAATGACTAAAACTCTTACTATTTCTAACGAACAACTTAACCAAATTTATAATATTACAGATAACAGCGAAGGAGTTGAATCTTCTGAAAATGTTACCCTTAAAGAATTTTTAATGGATACTTTTGATGATGATGAAACAGAAATGGATTTGGACACAATTGAAAATTTTGAAATTGAAGATGAAGATGGTTTCTATTCAGATTTAATTAATCTAAATATTGATTCTTCAATGGTTGATTCGCTTGATTCAACAATTACTTATACAAGATTATGTTAAAAATACTTGACAAATTAAAAATTTAATCATAAATTAGCATCAGCAATGGTGCTAATTTTTTTATGAAAGTTACTAAATATGTTAAAAATTAAGAATATATGGCATAATAAATATGATGGGTCAAAATATTTTAATAAAATAAAATTTAAAACTGCTTATAAAACGAACCAGAAATATAAAAATTTATCTAAACTTATATCACAGGAAAAACTTGATTTAATTAATGAAATTATTTGTGAAGTTTTTCAAACAACTAACATTAAAATTCAATTTGGTCTTGGTCGTTATGGAAAAGGAAGTATTTATGGTTCAAGATTTCATAAGTTTATTGTTGATTATAAATTTATTATTCCTTTATTTTATTTGACAACAACAGGTAATAATGTTTATATTAAGAATAATTGTTTTATGAAATTTGATGAAGAATTTATTTTACCAAAATTATCTATATTCTTTAGAAAATATAAAAAATTTCCGTGCAGAGAACAATTAATTACATACTTTGAACGAGTATATAATAATTATAAAAATATGTTAATAGATGATGAATTAAATTTATCAAATCAAACATTTATGAAATCTCCATCTGATGATTTTGATTTATCAACAATGGGTTTTGAAATAAAAAATTAATTTTTATTTTTGACAATTATTTTTATTCTCCTATATAATAAGCTAACAAACAAGTTAGCTTATTTTTTATGGAGAAAAAAATGGAAAAAAAATTAGAAATTCAACCTTTATTTAATTTCGTTGTTATTGAAAAAGATGAAGAAAAAAGTGTTTCTAACGGCGGAATTATTATTCCTGATAATGCAAAAGAAAAACCATCAACAGGTGTTGTAATTGCGTGTGGAAATGGTTTATATAATGAAGAAACAGGAAAAATTCAACCAATGACAGTTAAAGTTGGAGATAGAGTTTTATTTGGAAAATTTGCAGGTCAAATTATTAAATTAAACGATGAAGAAAAAACAATTTTAAGAGAAACAGATATTTTAGGTATTATACATTAAAATTATTTTTGTAAAATTATAAAATTTTTGTTATTATTAAAAATAAATTTAAGTTAAGGAGAAAAAATAATTATGACAATTAAAAAAGTAATTAAAGGTGATGAAGCTCGTAGTACGTTATATTCTGGTATGAAAACAGTTGCAGATGTTGTTTCTGCTACTGCTGGTCCTGCTGGTAGAACAATTGCTATTCAACAATCTTGGGGTTCACCAAAAGTTACAAAAGATGGTGTAACTGTTGCAAAGTCTGTTACACTAATGGACTCTGAAGGTGAAGGTGCAAAAATGATTATTCAAGCATCTGAAAAAACTGGTAGAGATGCAGGTGATGGTACAACAGCAACTTGTATAATTGCATCTACAATTGCTGAAGAAGGTTTAAAGTCAATTTCTAAAGGTCGTAAATCTACTGAAATTCAAAAAGGTATTTCAAATGCAGTTAAGGTTGTAGTTGAATCATTAAAATCACATTCAAAAAAAGTAACAACAAATGAAGAAATTCGTCAATTGGCAACTATTTCTGCAAATGGTGATACAGAAATTGGTGATTTTATTGCTAAAGCAATTGAAGTTGTTGGTGAAAAAGGTGTAGTTACTGTTGAAGAAGCAAAGGGATTAAAGACAGAATTAGAAATTGTTGATGGTTTACAATTTGACCAAGGTTATCTTTCACCATATTTTATGACTAATCCAGAAAGACAATTAGTTGAGTATGATAATCCATATATTTTCTTATATGATGGTAAAATTAACAATCTTCAATCTATTATTCCTTTGTTAGAAAATGTTATGGAAATTGGTCGTCCATTAATTATGATTGCCGATGAAATGGCAGATGACCCATTATCAGCATTGGTTATTAATAGAATTAAAGCAGGATTAAAAGTTTGTGCTGTTAAAGCTCCTTCATTTGGTGATATTCGTAGATTTCAAATGGAAGATATTGCAATTTTAACAGGTGGTAATTTTATTTCAACTCAATTTGGTGCTCAATTAGAAAAAGTAACTATTGATGATTTGGGTTCTTGCGATAAAATTAGAATTACACCAACTGAAACAATTATTATTGGTGGACACGGAAGTAAAGAAGCTATTGATGAAAGAGCAAAACAAATTTCTGAAGAAATTGAAAATACCGATTCATCATATGATAAAGAAAAACTTCGTGAAAGACTTGCTAAATTAATTGGCGGTGTTGCTGTTATTAAAGTTGGTGGAGCAACTGAAACAGAAGTTAAAGAAAAGAAAGACCGTGTTGATGATGCCGTTTGTGCAACGAGAGCAGCATTAGAAGAAGGTATTTTACCTGGTGGTGGAGTATCATTAGTAAGAGCACAAAAAGACCTTATTAAGGAATTAAATAATATTGTTATAACAGATGATGAAAATGTTGGATATGAAATTGTATTAAAATCTTTAAGTGCTCCAATGAAAAAAATTGCAGAAAATGCTGGAAAATCTGGTGAAGTCATTGTTGAAAAAGTATTAGATAATGATGATTATTCTTGGGGATATGATGCTAAATGCGATAAATTCTGTAATTTAGTTGATGCAGGTATTTTAGATGCAACCAAAGTTGTTCGTTGTGCTTTGGAAAATGGGTCTTCAATTGCAGGTTCATTATTAACGGTTGAAGGATTAATTATTGATGATACTGAAACTAATTTAAAGTTAATGTCAGCAATAAGACAAAATACACCTAATATGTAAAATACTTAATTATTTATAAAAACCGCCTATTAAAGGCGGTTTTTAATTGTTTATTTCTATTTATTAAATAGAAATAAAGGATAAAATATGACAGATACAAGTAAATTACCTATTTCACGTGTTGATGAATTATTAAATAAATTAGATGAAATTAATACAAGATTAACTAATTTAGAAAATAGAAGATATATAATTGAAACTTGGTCAGAAGGAACTGAATGGTATCGTGTGTGGTCAGATGGGTGGATTGAGCAAGGTGGACGAGTTACTGGTAATGATGTAAATATAACTATTAATTTTAAAAAACCTTATACAACAATTAATTATACAATAACCCAAGCAGAAATTGGACATACTGGTCAAGACCCATATGTTAATGGTTATACATTTCAACAATTTACAACTAATTCTGTAGTTTGTTGTATGAGAAACAATGGACAAAATACTTGTATGTGGTATGTATGTGGTTATTAAAAACCAAGTTTTGTTCCTGATTTATTAATAGTTAAACATTGCTTACGATTTGCTGTTGGTGATACATAAGATACGTGAACCCAACCAGCATTAATATCGTTTTTAATATTATCTGTAAATTCCAAAATTAATTGGTCAAAATCAAAATTATCACGTATATAACAAGCTAAATCATAATTACTCATACCAATAATTTCAATATCAGCAGCTTGACCTTTACAATGTTGAGATGTTTTAGAACCACCAACGGCTTCATTTAATTGTTTTCCACGGTAACAAGAATTAACTCTTATTGGTTTTTTTAATGCATCTCTTAATGGTTGTAAAACATTTTCACATAAATTTTTCATATTATTATATTCAATTTCTGTTGGAATATTTGGTATTTTTTTAATATTTGCTGTATCAGAATATGTTAATTCAGCTAAAGTAAAATTTTTTGTAATTTGATTTTCCATATTATATCCTTAAAATTTATGTTTCTTTAAATTATTTATATTTTTAAAAAATTAGAAAAAAATATATTGTATAAATACTTTTAGTATATGAAATTATAGGATAGTTTGATGACAGATTTACCAACATTAGCCAATGATTCTGGTTGGCTTTTAATTTGGAATGATATTAAAGATTTAGGTCCATCTTTTTGGGCATTTTTGACCATTTTTAGTTTAGTTTATTTTAAAGAACAAATATGTGGCTTATTTAAGGCTATTATTAATAAAATAACTTTTAAAAAAACATCTTTAAGTTATACCAAGAAAGATTTATTAAAACACCCAATTTTTAGAAATTTAGACTATTGGTTAAATACAGGAATTGATGCAATTAAATTAAAAAATAATCTTCATCCAGAAGACGAAGATTATATGGAAAATAAAGAAAAAATGGCAAAAGAAGTAATTCATATTATATATGAAAATGCTCGTGAATCTTTTAAAACATTTATAGATGAAAATGATATTGATAATTTAGACTGTGATGTTGCGTGTTCTTATTTAATGGAATGTTTAACAAAAAATAATATTAATCAAAAACGAAAATTTTTAGAAAGAGGAATACCTGTAAAATTTTTAAATAAATTTTATATGTTGTCAGATATTACTGAAAAATTAGTTGCAAATTCGGTAAAAAATTTGTTTACTCGTGGGTGTGACTCAAGTCCTGCAACTAAAATGTATTTTGCTTTTAATACAATTGATGGTTATTTAAATATTATTTTTAATAATCTTTGTGAAACAATTGGTGTTATCAATGGAGATTTAAAAGATGAAATGTTTGATGGACAACCAATGTGTAAATCTTATCATAAAATATTAAAACCACCACATCCAACGCATACAATGATTGTAAAAGAAAAATTAGATAATTTATTAAGAGAATTTAATGGTTCACGTGCAATGGTTTCTAAATATTTTAGTAAAGACGGAGAACATTATCATTCCGCAGTATATGAATCAACAATTATTGGTGTAACAAGTGAAATTGAAAATGTTCAAATGATAAATGATGACCACGAAAAAAATATTACAAATATTATGGCTAAAAGTGGTAATATTGCTGCTGATATTAGTAAATTTGGTGCTAATACAATTGAACGTTTTAATACACGTGGTGTTAAAGGGATATTATTAGCTCCTATTTATAATGATGGAAAAATAGATGGTGCATTAAGTATTGATTATATTTCTATTGAAAAATTTGATAAAATTATTGAAGATAAAGATTTAGATGCTAAATTAAAAAAATATGCAGATGAACTTGCACCTTATATCATTTATCCACAACATTATAAATTTTAAAAGAAAGAGGGTTATAACCCTCTTTCTTTTATTTTCCTGAATGTATTAATGCTTCACAAACTGCAATTCTCTTATCTAATTCGTGCAACTTTTCGTTTATGCATTTAATTTCAAAAGATTCATTACTACTATTATACATAGAAGTAATCATAGGAATATAAAGTTTAATAATATCCATCCATTCATTAGATGAATTTTCTTTTTTGATTTCAACATTGTTTTCACAAATTTGAGTTTGTGTTGTATCTTCATCTTTAACTTTAATTTCAGTTTTTTCTTCTGACATTTCAGGAACATTAGTACGCATCATTCCATTACTCATCATCATTTTTAACTCCTTTAATTTCTTCAAGTAATTTAATTATTTTTTCAAAATATATTTTATCTTGCTTATTTAATTCTGCCATAATTGAATTATTATCAATTTGTTGAATATTTAAATATGAGTTATAAAATCCTAATGCAATAGAAATAAAATTTAATGCATCAAGCATATTGTCATTTTTAACAACTTCATTATGTATTTCATCAATTTTTTGTTCCGTTGTTAGCGGTAGATTCAACATCATCATTTCCCTTTATAAAAATATCTTTTAATGATATAAGTTCTTTTAATTGAGTAGATTTTAAAACATTAGATTGAACGTGTTTATATGCTTTATTAACTAATGAATTAATAGTTTTTTTACCAGTATCTGTAAATAAAATCCATCCAATAAACATATCTCCAATAAATCTAAGCATTTTTATCCCTTTCAATTAAAAGATTATCAATTCTTAATTTTATATTTGCTAATGCTGTTTGTATTTGACTTAAATCAATATTCATTTCATTTTTATCTTCTTCATTATTTTCTAACATTTTTGTTAATATATCTAACTTTGATGAAATTTCATCAACATTTGAAAATAATTCAATACTATCTTCTAATGATTTCGGATAAACAGAATTTTGAATATGAATTAATGATTGTACAATTTTTTGTTGATTACTTGATAATTCATTTATCATATCTAATAAATTTATTGTATTTGTGTAAACAATTTGTAATAAACAACCATTATATTTTGGACAAGTAATACAATTTTTAACATTAAATTTACAACTCATTTTTAATCCTTTTAGATGCCTTTACTCAATAAATGAATAAAGGCATACAACAACTTAATTCCTTTAAATTAATATTTTAAACAAGGTGATAAAACAGTCATATGAAGTGGGTCTGTTCCATAAACCATTGTTAATCTTCTACGGCATTTTAAACTATTTGCTCTCACATAATTACCCATTTGTAAATAAACAGGATATGGTGATGAATTAATTACTAACATTACTTGTGGATTATCACTTGCTGGAATTTCAGGTATTGATTGACAAATATCCAAAGTAAATACTTGACCGTTTGTTAAAGTAACATTTGGTAATGTAATTAATAAGTTTGATGGAGCATCTGCTGTAGCAGCATTATATGCAACAGAGGTGCTTTTAATATGTAAAATATCACAAAAACAATTCATAATAATTCTCCTTTAATTCAAGGGTGATGATGTTACTCATCACCCGATAAGTTTATTTAAATTAAGCTAAAACATTACCATTGCAACCATAAGAATATGGAGCAGGATATGTAAAGCCATTAAAACCTAAACCATTTACAACAGCAGCATTTGGACAAACAGCACTTGTTGCATAGACTTCTGGTTGTTTAGCCATTTTGCAAGAGATAGAAGCTAATTGAGCTTCAATTGCACCGAATTTAGCATCAGAATATAATTTGTTTTGTAACATCATATTTTCTCTTTGTGATTCAGCTAATTTATCTCTTAAATCTTGGTAAGCATAGAAATCAATTTTAGCATTTGTTGTTGCACTTGTAGCTTCTACAACACTACGAGTTTGTTGAGCTTGGTCAATAATTCTAAAGTTTGTATCAGCAGCAGTAATTAAGCTACGTCTTTCAACTTCACAGTTTGAAGCACCACAGCTTAATGAAGCATCACGACCTTGGATTTGACCTAATACATCACCAGCTAAAAAACTTCCTGCTCTGTTTCCATAACCAAAGCCAAAGCCATTACCACCAACAAAGAACCATAAAATTAAGATTAAGAAGATTACCCAACCCCAACTAAATGTTGTATCATTTGACATAATTTCATTCATAATAATTCTCCTTTAATAATATTTGAATAATATACATAATAATAATTGAGTCCTATTTGAAAGAATTTAGACCTTTTCTAAATCTTTCTAAATCATCATTCTGACTCATTGGGAGTGATGATTGTTGAGATTCATTAGGCAATGTCATAGGATTATTAGTTTGATTATTTAACATTTGTTCTAATGAATCTATTTTTTGTAAAGCAACTTTTTTATCAATTCCAATCATAGGTAATAAAAAACTATACATTGGATTATTTAAGTATCCTTTAATTTTTTCTAAAAATCCTTGGTCAATATTAGCTTTTGATAATGCATCAGTCGGATTGTTTACTGAATTTAGAAGTGTTCTTGCTTTTTCTATTGACTGGGTTAAGTTTGTCTGCTGATTTGGATTCAGATTGAATTTCTGTGTTAACATATTCGCTATTTGATTCACGTTCATCATTTTCACCTTTCATAATTATTTCTTCATTATTTTTTGATTGTAAACTATCTAACTTTTCTTGCATAACTTGCATTTGTGCAAACATAGCTTGCATCATTTGTTGTTGTTCTTTTGCAATATCTTCAGGAGTTTTTTCTTTTTCAATAATACCAAGTTCAATTAATTTATTATAATATGTGTTTAATAAATCTAATGTATCTTGATATTTTTTCATTGTTACACCAACGACTTGTTTATTCCCATAAAAATCGGTAGAAATAATATTATCGCCATCAATTGAGCCACCAAAAAATGTATTATAAAATGATAATTTTTCATAAGATGTATTCATTTTTAACCTTTCAAAATATTGTGATGCTCTCTTTTTACAAAAATATTTATTGTCTAATATTTTATCATTTATATAACTTTAATTAATTAACTTATTGATTTTACTACATAATTTTTTTATAAAATTTTTTATATATTGGAAACTAATTATTAAGTCTTATATGTTATACTTCCAAAAGCATTATTATTAACTTCTAAATTATTGTGTTAATTTCATAACAGAAAAGAGGTTAAAAATGAAAATACTTATAATAGATGATAAAGAACTGTATATTACAGGATTAAAAGAATTATTAACACATATTGATGAAAATTGTGAAATTAATGCTTGCTGTGATTATAATAATATCAAAAATAATATTCTATCTAACCAATATGATTTGATTTTTATTACAAAAACTCCAAAAATTGATATTTTAACTATTTTATCATTTTTTCAAAAACAAAATTTAAATGGTAAATTAATTATTTTAACATCAGAATATATTTCAACTGATATAGTTAATTATATGAGATATAATGTTGCTGGATATATTTCTAAAAAGTATTCCAATGATAAAATTTTTAACATTATTAATTTGATTTTATTAAATGAAACATACTTTCCAAATAATTTAGTAATTAATTCATTTAAGAAAATTGTAACAAATAAGCAGATTGATGTTATTAAATTAATCAATAAAGGTTTATCTAATAAACAGATAGCATATGAATTAAATATTTCAGAATCTACTGTTAAAGTTCATATAACAAATATTTTAAAAAGAATGAAATGTTATAATAGAGTTCAATTACTAAATAAAGCCAAAGAATTAGGGATTGATTTAACTTAAATAAAAAGAGAATAATGATTTAATTTTTCTAATGCAATCAATAGGTTTATTCAAACATTTATTAAATAAATAATCATATATGATGTTAAAGGTTTATTTAAGATGGCAAAAAATACAAAACAAATTGCATTAATACAACATAGACGTGGTAATCAAAGTGAATTAACAGATTTACACGAAGGTGAATTTGGTTTAGCAACTGATACTAATAGTTTGTTTATTGGTAATCCAAATAATCCAAAATTAAAAGAAAGAATTCAATCTAATACATTTCCATATGGTAATATTCAGGTTTTAACTGAATTTAGTGATAATTTGGATATGATTAAATATGTTTATTCAAATGGTAATGGTAGTAAATTACCTATAATTGTAACAGGTTCCAAATTGTATCCATCTATTCCAGCTGGAACAACAATTGTTATAAATGGTCAAACAATTACATTTGATAAAGAAACAGATGCTCAAGGATTTTGTGATAAAATAAATTCTTTAAATTTAGGTGTTAAAGCACAAGTTGTTGAAGGTGGAAAAATTCAAATTATTAGCAATGGAGAAACACTTGTTTTAGAAAATGGTGAAGGTCAAGAACAAGGTGGAATTCTTGATATTATTGGTATTACAACTGAACCAAGTTATACAGAAAATGCTACACCACCTTCTGATAGAACAATTCAAGAAGTTTTAGATGATTATTGTTCAGTTAAAAATTTTGGTGTATTGGGCGATGGAACAACTGATGATTCAGATGCTTTTTATAATGCTATATTAACTGTTTATTGTGCAGATAATAAACCTGATTGCTTCAAAACAATGTTAGTTCCTGCTGGTGAATATATTATTAATTCTAAACCATTAGCATTACCAACTGGTATTCATTTAAAAGGTGAAGGAATTGATAGAACTATTATTAAAACAAATAGTTATGAAAATGGTTTGAATGTTTTATTAACAACATTAGATAGTAATTATGTTTTAAGTGATTTATCATCAACAAACAAATATGGTGTTAATGGAGAAATTGCACACAATATTATTGTTGAAGATATGACTTTTGATGTGTCTGAAAGTACATTAGAAACTGTTTTATTGTTAGGTTCAACATATGATGTTTGGTTTAGAAATGTTAAATTCATTGGTTATTCTGATATACAAAATGGTAATGGTTCAACATTAGTTAATATTTTTAAATCACAAGGTTTACAAGATTCTTCTTATGTACATTTCTTTAATTGCATTTTTGAAAATGCTAGAAATGGTGTAAATATTTCAAATAATTTAAGTTGGTTTTTATTTAATAATTGCTTATTTAAAGATATTACAAATCAAGCAATTAATATAACTTCTTATAATGAAAATAATAAAACTTCAAATGGTTCATTTATTGGAAATAGATTTAGTAATTGTTCATTAGGAAAATCTATTATTACTTTAAGCGAAAGAACTGAATATTTAACATTTATTAATTCTTTATTTGATAAAAACGTTACAGAAAGTAATACAATTGCTACTCGTTTTACAAATAATTCAACATTAAATAATATTGACACATTAGACCCTGAAATGAGTTCCAAAAGAATCTATCAATTTGATTTTTATCAACCAAAATGGGTATTTTTAGATTATTTAGCTACTCCAAATGGGGATGATTTAGTTAAAGGATTATATAATACTGAAATTATTGATGGAAAAGAAGTTGTTCGTCCATTAACTAATGGTATTACAATTGAACAAGGAGATGCTTCTAATAATAATAAAGTTACAATAAGTGGTACAAATTTAACAGGAGATGTTGAATTAGGTTCTGGTTTTTATGGACATTTAGAACTTGGTGGAAATAATGCATCTTATTCAACTTGGGAAGTTGGTGTAACATATAATGTTAATGATTATGTTCAAATACCTTTTGAAATTGGTTATAATATTTATATTTGTTTAAAAGAACACACTTCATCAACTGATATTACCACAAATAATGCTGAATATTGGCAATTAGTAAATTATTATACTCCATCTGTTTTATTAAATAAAGCTCTGGACTTAAATGGTAATGTTATTCGTAGCTATGAAAGTGGTCAAAAAATCACATTTCAAACAACTCGTGATAATTATTTAGTTATTGATGATTCTACACACACTAATTTATCATATGCCGAAAGAATTGCTTCAGATAATGATGCTATTCCAAACGTTGAATATGTTAATAAATTAGCATCAACAGAAAATCGTGTTGGTATTGATTATCAAGCTATTCAAACAATTATGAAAACAAGAATCCCTATTATCTTTTTTGATAAAGGAATTTATGGAGATTTCGTAAATTTAAAACAATTATCATTTAATATTAGACGACCATTTTATTCAATAGTTAATAAAATTAATGAAAATACTTTAACTTGGGAACCAAATTTATATTATGCAGTTGGTGATATTATAAAACACGATGAAGAATATGATGGAGTAACATCAACATATTATTATATGTGTAGTCAAGCACATACTTCATCAACATCATTTGATGAAGATGCAGGACGTACTGGTAAAATTTCTATGTGGGAAGATGTTTATAAACAAGGTAAAGATTCAGATACTGGTTTAACGGTTGATTTAAAAGATATTAAATATATTTCTATTGTAGCAAGTAATAATGAAGATTCAGCTCGCCTATTATTTAATAGAAATATATTAGACGTTACTAAACGTAATATTAATTCAAGTTATTATCAAAATTGGGTAACAGCAACTCAATATCAAGTTGATGATAAAGTTGCTTATCAAGATAGATATTATCAATGTAAACAAGCACATACTTCAAATGATGCTCACGAATTATTTAATCCTTCATATTGGATGGTAATTCCTGAAACAGGTTTTGAATATGTATTTAATTTTGAAAGAGATTTACAGAAAGTTGACCCAACAACTTTTGAAATTATTGATGATGATTCTGATTATATATTAGAATATAATTTTTCAGATTATACATTATATTTGGAATTGTTAGATGAAAATATGCAGTTAATTACAAAATTTATTCCTGTTGGAAATGACGCAGGTTCTTTACCTGTTATTCAAGTTTCAACAGCAGGAACAATTTTGATAACTATTGATTATTTACGTGGAAAAAATAATATTATTATTGAATAATTAAGGATTTTTATGAAAATAAGTACATTATTACAAGAAAAATTAGTTAATTCATCTTGGTTACAAGATGTATCTTATTATGGACGTAGAAATCGTTATTTTCCTGGTGAAGAAATAATTACCTTCAAAGTTAAAAAAAATCCAAAAACATATATCGTTAGAGGTTTAACAAGACACGATTATCTTGAATGGATTAAATCACCATCAAAAGGAAAATTTTATCACGCTATTAAACATAAATTTAATCGTGATTGGTATCTTAAAAATCCATTTAGAATTATTTCATATGCAAAAGTTAAGCCAACAAAATAAAAAATTAATATATTTTATAAAAATCCAAGAAAAATTCTTGGATTTTTTATTTTTTTCTATTGACAAATAATTCTTCTATGTTATATTAACTTTATCAATAACAAATAATGAAAGATTATAACAATGAAAAAAGTATCTTTAAAAAAAGCAATTGAGATTCTTGGTGGAACAGATATTGAATTGCACGCCAATTATTACTATTGTTCTGGTTTTTTTAATTGGAATGGACAATTGTATTATATTTCTACTGCTGATGTTAGAAGTTGTCCATTAAATCATTCAATGTTTATTATGTATCGGACTGCTGAACATCGTAAAGATTATACTGGTGGTACAAATCAATGGAATTTTAATAATCTTTTAAAAGAAAAAGGTTATGAAGTTGGTTCTTGTCGTTATAAAACAAATTAAGGAGTTTTTATGAGATACTTTATAAAAATTGATAGTGTTTCTGCTGGTGAAAGTGGTTTAATAACAGAAGGAAAAAAACAACTTTTAATTCTTGATGTAAGTTATCACGATAAATGTGATTTAACTTATTCGGAATATTTAAATCCTGAAACAGGTGAAGTTGAAGTTGAAACATTTAATAAAGTTTTAAAAAATGCTTCAAAATATAATAAAACTCTTAGAGAGGAGATAAACTGATGAAATATGTTATTGAAATGATTATGAGAGATGATGTTGGTAATATAAATACTGAAGTTTTATCTTGTGATTCAGTAGAGGAATTTCAAACAGCAAAGAAAATGTTTGAAAACAAAGAATTAACTTTAAAATTATATGAATGTAAAGAAATAAACGGAGAAGTTTAATTGAGAAATAAGAAAAAAGTTAATTTTGTTTGTGATAGGTATATTAATAAATTAACAAATACAATGTTTCCATATAATATACCTTGTTTATCTTTAAGAATATGGAAAAATACTTGTTTATATATTAGACTAAATTACTTTTCTGTAGAACAAATGGCACATATTAAAAATATGATAAAACCATATAAAGGTAAAATTTGGAATTATGATTTATATAACAGTTTTTTAACTGAATTAGAAAATTACATATTTGAAAATACAATTTGTAAAAGAATTGATTTTGCAATGTTTAAAAGAGAAAAAAGAAGAAAAAAACGGATTTGTTTTTGTAGTAAATTTAAAGGATATTAAAATGATAAATGATAATTTGGGAGACCGTATGAAAACTTATGAAGCATTAACAACATCAACAATGTTAATGCCAAGATTACCTGTATATGTTAGATTAGATGGTCGTGCTTTTCATACTTTTTGTCGTGGATTAGATAAACCATTTGATATGGAATTTGTTGCAGTTATGAGAGAGGTTTGTCAAGATTTAGTAAAACAGACAAATGCAAAACTTGGATATGTTCAGTCAGATGAAATTTCATTAGCTTGGGAAGATATGAGTAAAGCACCGTTTGATGGAAGATTATTTAAATTAACATCTGTTCTTGCATCAATGGCAACTGTATCTTTTGTTTTAAATTGTATGAAATATCCGAAATTAAAAGAAAAAGTTGAAAATCTTAAACCAAATTTTGATTGTCGTGTCTTTCAATTACCAAATATGATAGAATTAGCTAATGCTTTTGTATGGCGAGAAAATGATGCTGCACGAAATGCTGTTAGTATGGTTGCACAAGCAAATTTTAGTCATAAAGAATTACAAGGTAAATCAACAGCAGAAATGAATGAAATGCTATTTCAAGAAAAAGGTATTAATTTTAATGATATTAAACCATTTCTTAAAAGAGGGTCTTATTTCAAAAGAGTTAATGTAATGAAAGTTCTTGATGAAGAAACATTATCTAAAATACCTACTGATAAAAGACCTGAAAATAATATGGTAATGCGTAGTGAAGTTCAAGAATTACAATTACCAATTATGAAAAAAGTTGAAAATAAGGTTGAAACTTATTTTTATGATGCTGAACCAATTATGTATGGTGATGAATAAAATGATATTTTTTACAAGTGATTTACATTTAGACCATACAAATAGTATACGACATTCAAATAGACCATTTGCATCTGTTCAGCAAATGAATGAAGAAATTATTAAGCGTTGGAATAAAAAAGTTGGTGTAAATGATATTATATATGTTTTAGGAGACGTTTGTTGGGGTTGGAATTCTGATAAAATCCAACAAACATTTTCTAAAATGAATGGTATTAAATATTTAATAATTGGTAATCACGATAAACTTATACCACATCAATTATCAAATGTATGGGCAGAAATTGTTCCATATAAACGAATTATTATTGATGACAATAGAATTATATTATCTCATTATCCAATAGCAGAATGGGATTGTGCTTGGCACGGGTCAATTCATTTGTATGGTCATACTCACGGAAAATTTAATTTAGCTGATTTTACGAAATTAATGCCACATCAAAATATCAATTGTATGGATATTGGGGTTGATACACATAATTATGAACCTTGGTCGTGGGAAGAAATAAAAGAAAAATTAAATATAAAATAAATTAAAAAAAGTTCTTGACAAGTTATTTTTGTATGTTATAGTACCAATATCAAATGATGATATTTTTAATGAAAGGAAATTAAAATGGTTGAAGTTAAAGTTGGAGATACATTTTCAAGTCATCACGATTGGTCTGATAGAGTAATAAGCACCAGAACAGTCACTAAAGTAACTGAAAAAAGTATATGGATGCAAGACGTTTCTGGTAATACATACCGAGTAAAAAATACTGGTAAAGATGGTTATTATATGCCATCTCTAAAAGGATTTGATTTAAAGAGATATTTTACACTTGACAAAAAAGAAGGAAATTAAAAATGGGTAAAGAATATAAGTATATTCCGTTATTAGAAAAAGGATATGATGAATATTCTTTATCAATGAAAGACCATAAAAAATTATTTCCTTTAAGGAAATTTAGATATGGTATGATAAAATACCGTTATTATGTAAAAGATGAACATTTAGAAATTGAGCATTGGTATACACCATTATTACTATTATGGGTGACTTTGATGTTTATTCCATCTGTTATAATGGTAGGTTTTCCTGAAACATTGAATCAGATTAAAGATGTATTTAAAAGTATTTTTAAATCACCATTTACATCTGATTATGTGGCACGAAAATTTTATAATGGTAAATTGAATTCAACTTATGAAGAATTTATGAAATACGCAACTTTGAAAAAGAAAGGTAAAGAAAATGTTTGATTGGTTTTTGAGAAAAAAAATTGAAGAAGGTTGGGAAAATGATGACACATTTACTAAACGTGATTTTAAAATTAGTGTAATTGCTGTTCTTGCATTACTTTGCCTTATTGGTTTTGGAAATTTTATGGTTGATAAAGTATCTTGTGCTTATACTGGTTACACATATGAAAAAAACACAAAACGTCCAATTTTTTCTGAATGTTTAATTCAAATGAAAGATGGTTCATATGTTCCATTAGAAAGATATATTAATCGTGTATTAACTTTCAATGATTTAGGAGAATAATTAATGGCTTGGATAATTAAAGATTGTGAAGCAAAAACTCCTTCATATGAAGTGATTTGGAATGAAAATATTCACAAATTTTATTCTAAAATTGGGTGGAGATATGAAGTTTATAAAGCAGATATTGTTCATATTCCAACAGATAATGAATCACCTATCTTCTATTTTAAAGGAAAAAAATGTGAATTAATTAATGGTTATTATTTTGCTCGTTCTATTCTTGAAAATGTAGTTGAAATTAAAATTGATGAAACTGAATTAAATTCAAATCCAAAACTTAAAAAAATGCTTGACATAATTGAAAACTACAAATATAAAGATGAAGTAGTTTCTATAGTTAAGGAAACTAAAAAAGGAAAACTATTTAAAAAAAATGAAACCATTTATAATATTAAATTTAAAGGATTTATTGTTCAGAAAACAGATGAAGTTATTACTGAAACAGCAACTTCATTTGTCGTAACAGAAAAGGATAAAAGAAAATGAATAAAATGATGATTGTTTTATTTGCTATTTTAACTCCAATATTAATTGTAGTTTCTTGTATTGCTTCAACATTTTTTGGTGGAGTTGCAGGTTGGATTGTTGGACTTGCATTTGAAGATACAATTCTTGGAATTTTAGCCCAATTAGGTATTACAAATGTTACTATGTTTCAAGTGGGAGCATTTTTAGGATTTGTAACAGGTTTTTTAAAAGAAAATATTAAAATATCAAAATAAGAGAGGAATAAAATGACTGAAGAAGTAAAAGAAAAATTATTGAGTGAAATTGGTAAAAGCAATGCTGGTTGGACACGTCCTAAAACAATGCTTGTATTGAAGAAAAAAGGTATTGCATATTCTGCATATTATAATGCTCATACTAATAATTTTGGTCCATTACTAGAAGCAACTATTTATACAGATAATGAAGTACCAAATGTTAAAGACGCTGACATTGTAGATTATCGTGAAGTTGTTGGTGTAAAATAATATTATAATCTGTGAGTGACAGATTTAATCCTAAATATTTAGGAATCACTCATTATTTTTTATAGGTATATATTATGAATAATATAGAAATTAGTAAGTATTTGAGTTATATTCTACGTCATAAACCAGAAACAATTAATTTAAAATTGGATAAAGAAGGTTGGGGAGATATACAATATATTATTGATAATTCTGAAATGGATTTATCGTATGATAAAATTAAAGAAATTGTTGATACAAATGATAAGAAACGATTTTCTATATCAGAAGATGGTACAAAAATTAGAGCTAATCAAGGTCATACAACAAAAGATGTAGATATACATTTTAAGAAATCTATCCCACCAATTATTTTATATCACGGAACACAAGAAAGTAATATTCCTTCAATTATGAAAAAAGGATTATTACCTATGAAAAGGCAATATGTTCATTTATCAAATGATATTGAAACAGCTAAAAAAGTTGGTGATAGAAGAAAAGGTAAAACAATTATTTTATCTATTGATGCTAAACAAATGTTAGCTGATGGTATTGAATTTTATATTTCTGATAATAACGTTTGGCTTGTTAAAGAAATTAATAAAAAATATATTGATATTATTAAATAAAAATATTATTATAATAAATAACTTAAAAATTATTATATGGGTTCAAATCAATAAATACATATATAAAGGTTTTAAATGTATATATGTAAAAATTGTGGTAAAGAATTTTTAGAAAAATATAGTAAATGGTCAAATGGAGATTTTTGTTGTAAAGAATGTGCTAGAAGTTATTCAACAAAAAATAAAAGACAAGAAATTAATGAAAAAGTTTCTAAAACATTGAAAAAATTTTATGAAAATCATTGTTTGCCAAATGGTTTTACTGGTTATCATAAAACAGGAAAAAATATTCATATAAAAGAACAATGGATATGTCCTCAATGTGGTAAAATTTTATATTTGAATCCAAGTGATTGTAAGAAAAGAAAGTTTTGTTCAGGAACTTGTAGAAATAATTATAATAATCAATTTATAAATGGTTCTCGTTCAAAAGCAGAAATATTACTATATGAAAGATTGGTGAAAGAATATCCAACTTGGACTATTATACAAAATGATAGAAAAATATTAGATGGGTTAGAACTTGATATTTTTATACCAGAAATAAATTTTGCAATTGAATGGAATGGTATATATCATTATAAAAATATTCGAAAAAATTTATTAGAACAGGTTCAACAAAAAGATAAAAAGAAAGTTAATCTTTGTAATGAGAAAAAAATTGATTTGTATATTGTAAAAGATTTAACAAGTCATAAAAAATATATTGATAATGAAATAGAAAATATTATAAAATATATAAATAAAAGATATATAGGAGTATAGCCAAGTGGTCGACGGCAACGGACTCCAAATCCGTCAAGCGTGTGCTTCTCGTGGGTTCGAATCCTACTGCTCCTGCCAATATTTGCGACTTTCGTATAATGGTTAATACAAGACCTTGCCAAGGTTTAGATGTGAGTTCGATTCTCGCAAGTCGCTCCATTAATGCGGTAATGGTATAATGGCTATTACGTCAGCCTTCCAAGCTGAATATGTGAGTTCGATTCTCACTTACCGTACCATTTTATAAGTCTGGTGGTAGAATGGCTATACAGCGGTCTGCAAAACCGTATATCTGAAAAGATGATGCGAGTTCGAATCTCGTCCAGACTTCCAAAATTTTTATGTGGGAGTTATTGATATTAAATGAATATCATAGATAAATTAATATATTTTTATTCAACTGATAAAATTCAAGAATTTAATCAAACATTAAATAAAGAAAATAATAAAGAAATTATTATACAATTAATAAAGCAATTTATTAATGATAAAAATTCATCTACTGCTCGTGAAAGAACTATTTTATATGAATGTAATTATCAACCATTATTATCTAAATTAGGATATGATGGACAAAATGAAGAAGGATTTTGTGAAGTTAAATTAAGTAATTGTGATACTTCCAAGCAAAAACCTGAAAAATTAAATGGGTCTGGTTCTTATAGTGATTATACTTGGGATAGATACCATAAGCATTTAAAAGAAAATCCAACATTATTAATAGGTGGTTTTATAGATGGAAAATTAATTTATATTTTTAAAATAAAGTATGATTCTCCAAAATTAAAAACACATTTTTATAATAAGTTATATAATTATTTTGGTGATTCACATTTACCAAGAAAGCCAAATCATTATTTACGAAGTTTACAATTTAATTATAAATCTTATATTGATGATGCAGAATTAATTTATATTGCATCAAAAACTAAATTAGAATATTATAAATCTTATATTGTTAAAGATTTATATGAAAGGCTTTTAAGTGAATGTAAATAAAATATATTTTGGTGATACATTAGAAACATTAAAACAATTTGATTCTAATAGTGTAGATATGGGCATAACTTCTCCGCCTTATAATAAGTTTGGGAAAAAAAATAAAGGTTGGTTAGTTAAAGATGTTCAATACAATTCTTATAATGATTCAATGCCTGAAAATGACTATCAAGAATTACAAATTAAAGTATTAAATGAATTATATAGAATAATAAAACCTGGCGGTTCATTTTTTTATAATCATAAATTAAGATGGGATAAAGGGTATATGATTCATCCAATGGATTGGTTAAGAAAAACTGATTGGACAATACGACAAGAAATTATTTGGAATAGAAAAATAGCATCTAATATTAGAGGTTATAGATTTTGGCAAATAGAAGAACGAATTTATTGGTTATATAAACCAATTAATAATAATTTAATTGGTTCAGAAATGAAATCAAAACATTCATTACTAACATCAGTATGGGAAATATCACCAGAAAAAAAGTCAAATCATCCTGCACCTTTTCCATTACAAATTCCATTAAGATGCATATATTCTATACTGGATAATGAAACAAATAAATTAATTATTGACCCATATATAGGTTCAGGAACAACAGCGATAGCTTGTAAATTTCTTAATCATAATTATATTGGTATTGATAATTCACAAGAATATATTGATATGGCAAATGAAAGAATTAATAATTATGAACAAGAAAAAGAAATTTATGAAAATGAAATTTCTAAACATTTTGTTAAAGAAACGTTTGCAGAAAGAAAAGCAAAAGGTTTATGGAATAAAAAAACGGAAGAAAAAATTGTTGACAAATAATTAAATATAGTGTAATCTCCATATATAATTTATGGAGATTTTTAATGAATAATTATAGTAACATCTATCCATATAAACCTTGTCCTAAATGTGGGTCAACAAATTTAGGTTTTGGGTCAGGTATTGATTTAATTGTAGCTTTATGTTATCAGCAACCTGAAAAAGCATTAGCTTATACATATACTATTTGTAATGATTGTAATTTTAAAATATATACAAATCAATTAAATAAATCAGATACTGAATATTATAATCGTAATATTCAAGAATGGAATCAAGTAAAAGAGGAGAAAAAATCAATGTTTAATAAATTTTTAAATTTATTTACAAAGACTGTTTATGAAAAAGATAATTTAAATAAAAAAGGAAGATGTTTTTTATGTCCGAATGAAGATGATGAACCTTTATTTGATTTATTTGGAATAGAGGTTTGTGAAGGATGTTATCACGATTTACTTAATCATATGAGTTATAAAAATTTTAACGATTTAATGGATTGTGATAAACAACAATTAATGAAATTTTTAAATAAATTAGTAAGTAAAAAAAATAATAAAAAAAGTATTGACAATTAAAAAATATAATGTTATATATATGAACGTAGAGGTAATCACAGTAATTAGTTACAGAAATAAAGCTACCATTTATTTTCCAAGGATTAATTACTCTTGCAAATAATATGTCCGTTAATTGAGGTAGCAGTTAAATAAGGATGATAATTTAAATATACAAGCAAAAATGTTTTTGCAGAGCAGAAGTGATTTATAATATATTGATAATAATATTTAAATATAATATAAATAAAATTATTAAGGGCGTATGGCGGAATTGGTAGACGCAACAGACTTAAAATCTGTCGGGGGTATCCTCATCCGAGTTCGACTCTCGGTATGCCCACCATTTTATCTTTGATTTAATTTCCCCAATATACTTGCAAAAATAGAAGTAAAAAATAGTATTTTTTATTTTGATTAATTTTTTCCTATTTATTATACTAAATAAACTAATTGAGCAAAGTTAGATTTAAAATTTAACTTTTACGAGTAAAAAGTTTAACTTTGCTTATTAACTTTTTAAGGAGAGATAAAAAATGTTTAGTTTATTTAAAGTATATAAAAATATGTATAAAAATGATGATAAAATATGGAAGAAATATAAGAATGAATTTCTTCAACTTATTGCAAAAATTTTATATAATTCAGGAGTATCACCGCAGTCTATTAAAGAGAATATAGAATATGAACAAATTGTAAATTCAGGTATTTCAAATGATATTATAACAAATTATATTAATAATGATGTTATGGATGCGTTAGAAAAATATTATCAAAATTCTAATTTTAAAAATCCAATTAATAAAATTTCAAAAAATAATAAAAAATTAGATATTTTCTTTTCAAAAGTTAAAGATTTTACAAAAAAAATTTTAAAAAAAATTAAAAAGAAAGAAAAACCCATAACATTTGCTGATGCTTTTAAAAAATATGGTGGAGAAATTAATCCTACAAAGCAAACAGAATTAAATAAACAATTTCGTACAATTGATTTAAATTCTGAATATTTAAAAAAAATAACTTTAACAGGTACACCATTAATGTATCATTCTAAATATAATCATAATGATGATGATAAACAATTTTTAGAAAATTCAATTTTATCCATTGAGGATTTTAATAATAATGATTTTTATGATAAAGAAAATAAATTTGAATTAAATAAAGCTAGACTTGAAATGAATAAATGGGGAAATAAAAAAATTAAAAAAGCAATGAAAGAATTTTTAAAAAATTCTGATGAAACAACAACTGAATGGAATTTCAATTTAGATGAAGATATTGCAACTCACTCTCAACATATTGTTAATAAATTTTGTCAATATCTTCCTAATAATTTAACTGCAAGAATTAAAAATATTAATATAAATAGCTTGGACAGACTTGTTATAATTAATATGGAATTTGCATTTAAAGATGAAAGTGATATATATGTTTTTTCAAGTTGGGAAAATCTCACACCATATGAATCATTACTTATTAGATAATATATTTAATGCCTTTGTTAAATTAACTTGACAAAGGCATTTTTGTATGTTAAAAATTATAAGAATATATGAGTGTAAGGAAAAAATATGAATAAAAAAATTATTGGTATTTGTGGTTTAGCGGGAGCTGGCAAAGATACAGTTGGTGATATTTTAGTTAACAATTTACCTAATTGGGAAAAAATGTCATTTGCGAGTCATTTAAAAGATGTAGCATCACTATTATTTGGTTTTGATAGGAAAATGCTTGCTGGTGAAACACCTGAAGATAGAGCTATTAGAGAACAACCAGATAAATTTTGGTCAGAAAAAATGGGTAAAGATTTTACACCAAGATATGCTTTACAATTTTTAGGAACTAATCTTTTAAGAAATCAATTACATCAAAATATTTGGGTTGATTGTCTTGAAAGAAAGATTTTGGAAAGTGATAAAAATATTGTTATTACTGATGTTCGTTTTCCAAATGAAATTGAAATGATTAAAAGAATTGGTGGTGAAATTTGGCGAGTTGAGCGTGGGAAATTACCAAAATGGTTTAGAAAAGTTGAAGAACATAGAAAAATTTGGAATAATTTTCCAGAAAATGCGAACTTTATTGGAACTTATAAGAATTTTAAAGAAATTCCATCTTCTATTAAATTAAAAAAATATAATACTTGCTCAATTATTAGTACCAAATCAGATTATATGTATAACGGTGAACATTGGTTATGTTCTTTTGATGGTAATACTAACACAGCACACTGGATTATAGAAGATGAAATTTCAGAAATTAAAAATATCCACGAATCTGAATGGAGATGGGTTGGCATTGATAATCCAACGCATATTTTTGAAAATAATGGCACAATCGAAGATTTAAAAGCTAAAGTGTTAGAAATTCATTTTGATGAATATTTTAATATAAAATAATTTTATTTTTTGAGAAATTTTATGTATAATGAAGAAAATGAATATGACATAGAATTAGGAAAGTTTGATTCATTTAGTGATGAATTAGATATAGAATATATTATATGGTTTATATGCTTAATATTATTAGTATTATTAATATGGAGTTTATTATGAAAATTAGAATAATGAGTGATATACATTTTACAGATGGAATTAATGGTAATTTACCTATTAATCATTCATCTTTTTACCACTATTATAAAAGAAAACTTAAACACGAAGATGATTGTGTAACATTGATTGCAGGTGATATGGCAACAGGTTTAGATTATACTCAAGCATTTTTAGAAGGTTTTTTTCCGAATGAAAGAGTTATATTTATTGAAGGGAATCATTTAGTTTATCAAAAAGGAAGAAAAACTATATATGAATTACAGGATGAATTAAGACAAGCATATCCTAAAACTCATATGTATTATACATATCTGGAAAATGATTGGACATTTCTATCAAATAAAGAAGATGTTGCAGTTATTGGTTCAACATTCTTTACTAATTATGAATATACTGATTTAACACTTGAAGAATATAATAATCGACAGAAAGCATATAATATTTGGATTAATATGTATTTAGGGGATAAAGGTAAGGAATATGTACCTGCAACCGAATTAACTCCTGAAATGATATTTAGAGAAAATATGTTAGTTGCTAAAGAATCATTAAATGATTTTAAATGGGGGTGGGAAACTCCATCAAGAAACATTACTCCAAATTTATATTTAGAATTACATAATAAAGCAAAAGAGGAAGTTAAAAGATGTTATAATGAAATTTTAGCAATTAATCCTAAATGCAAAATTATTTTATTAACACATCATTGTTTATCTCCACAATGTATTGATGACACGTACAAACATCATAAAGCAAATGCTAGTTATGTTTCTGATTTAGAAGATTGGGTTAATGAATTTGATAATATTAAATTAGTAATTTCTGGACACGTTCATTGCCGAAAAGATTTTGTGTTTGGTAATAATAAACGATATATTATTAATGCAATGGGTTATTGTGCATATGGTGAACCATTTAAAGAAAATGATGTAAAATTTAATCCAAACTTAATAATAGATACTGATGATTTATAAGGAAATTGAAAGATGAAAAGAACATTAAAAGAATATGCTGACTTATTAAATAATCATAATTATGGTGATAATTTTGATAAAGATTTACTTCAAGAAATGAAAGAAAATGGAATAGTTATTGCATATGGTTATAGCGATGATTTATTTGAATTAAATGGAGCATTACGACTTGAATATGATTGTTATTCAGATGCACATTTTATTTGGTATCCAGAAGAATCTGAATTTGTAAGTATTAAGAAAATTGATGATTTATTAGATACAATTAATTATGATTATCCTGTTTTTTATAAAACAATTAAAAATGCTTTAAAATTAAATGAAAATACATTTATTAAAATTAAACATCCTTCTGATGCTCAATTTAAATATGAAACAAATATTCCTTGTGAATGGTTTGATATTATAGAAGATGATGAATTATATTGTAAAGGGTTTGTTTTTGATGTAAAATCATTAAAAAATAATGGAGAAAATTAAATGTTAAAAAAAGAAGATTATGTTAATATTTTATTACCGAAAATGAACGAGTTTTTAGGTGATGGAATATCAGAAGAAAAAAAGATAAAAATAATTGAATTTATTTATAATATTCAAAATGAAGCTCAATTACATACAAAAGAATGGTATGAAAATTATGCAAAAGAAAATGGATACAAATTAGGTAAAATTTTTGACAAAATGTATGATGCTGTAAACAAATGTGAAGGTTATTGTCCTTGTAAATATACCATATATCAAAAAAATAAACCGAGTGAATTAGAAGATATTAGGTGTCCTTGTGTATTCATTAAAGAAGATATGGAAAAAACAGGTCATTGTCATTGTAAAATGTTTGAAAAAGGAGAAAAATAATGGTTAAAAGTTATAGAGGTAAAGAAGTTGATATAGTTTCTTTAGCTAAAAAAAATGAAAAAACTGTTGCATTGGGGAATGCTCATATGAATGGTCGTGGTGATAGGCTCGGTCGTGGTGGAAAAATTGTTGAAACCAGAGAAGAAATGCTCGAAAAATATTATAATGCTAATACGATTCAGCAAGCAACTGTTAATATGAAAGATAATATTGAAGAAAACGCAAAAATTGAAGATGAGTTAAAAGATATGACTGTTGAATCATTAATTAAAAACCAAACTATTAAAGTTGCAAAACCATCAAAAAAGAAAATTGAAGCAACAGATGAAAATGAAACTAAAGAAGAAAATTAAGGATTAAAATGATTGATTTTGGAGTAACTATACCACATTATATTGAATGTTTACCAAATTCATTATTTGTTAAAAATATAGAATATGGTGAAAGAACTTTAAAATCTGGTTTTATTGTACCAGCTGAAAAAATGGATTATGAAGGACATTTTGCTAGACCACGATGGGCAAAGGTTTTTTATAAATCTGATAATATTAATTATATTGATGTTGGAGATTGGGTTTTATTAAGACACGGACATTGGTCAACTTCAATGGCTATGACAATTAATGAAAAAGATGAAACTTTATGGTATATTTCTCCTAAATCATTAAAAGAAGGTTTAATGGCTGTTTCTAAAACAATGCCAACACAATTAAAAGAATTTGGAATTATTGATGATACGACTTTATGATATTTTAAAAGATATTTTTTCTCAACGGGAATATAAAAAAACAATGTTTGAAGACCACATTGTGTATAATATTTTTAGTGAAGAATATGCTTTTAGACATTTAAGCAGAGAAATTGATTATGATATTTTTTGCCAAGAACATCCCGATTTTTTATATTTTCAAACTCATTTTAATAAAATATCTTGGAGAAGGTATAAAAAATATTGTCAAAAAATATTAGGTTATTGTTTTCCTGTATGGTGTCATCATACTTTAATTACAGTTGCACCTTTAACAAAATTAACAGGACAAATATTTAATATAAAAGTTCAATATTCAGGAGAAAATAATGGATAATATTTGGCATACAAATAAAGAAGAACCTATAACTTATTCTTACATTGTATTTAAATTTAATACACCTTTTGGTGATGATATAGACAATCAAGAACCAAAATATGATTGTTTCTATCTTAATGATAGAGGTGTTGGTACAGATATAGCTTGGAATTATTTAGAACATTGTGATGAATGGTGTTATTTGGATGATTTAATTTATCAAGTATGTCAATGTAATGATATAATTGAAACTCTTATAAAAGGATTAAATTTTTATGCAACAGGAAAGCATATTTATAAAGATACTGAAACATTAAAGTATGCTATGATGAATACAAATGACCCTTCAGCACGAATTATTGAAAGAATTGCTGATAGAGGTGAATATGCTCAACAAATTTTAAATGAGGAATTGAAAAATGTTTAAATGGTTATTAAAAATTTTTAATAAAACATACTTTGAAAAGAAAAGAAATTATCACGTAATAATTTCAAAAGAAGATGCACAAGAATTAGAATATTATTGGGAATCTTTATATGCAGTTCCTAATAAAAAATCAATGGAATTTAGAAAAAATTTATTACCATCTAAAATTCAAATAGGATATATATTTAATTCTGATTCAGGTATACCTTTTAAAATTACAAATATAATGGCAGATGGTTTAACAATTAAAGCAAAGAGATATTCAAATGAAAGTTAAAACATTATTAAAAGAAATTCAAAAAAGAATGGAAGAATATCCTGATTTTGAAGAATGGGAAGTATATACAGAACAACCAGATTTATGTGTTCCTGAGAATTTTAGAACTATTGAAGAAGAAATTCAAGTTCAAAAAGAAGATTCTGAAAAATATGGACTTCCTTTTAATCAAGAATGGATAGATTATTTAAAAGAATCAGAAGAAAAAATTAATAAATTAAAAGAATCAGGTTGGAAATTTGTTTATACATCATTAGGAGATGTTTTAAGAGATACTGATTGTTTTAAACTTCCCGATGGTAGTGAAGAAGGTTCAGTTGCGTGTTGGGAAAAAGAAAAAGTATTTGGTATATTCAATAATACATAAAGGATTAATATTATGGAAAGAATTACGGTTATTAAAGCTACCAAAAGAAAAGATTTATGGGATTTTAATAAAAATATTCCTATTGAAGATACAACTCCAATTGGTTTTACGATGACTGTTGATGGAGCAGTTCCCGAAAGTTATATTAAATGGGTTCCAAATAAAATTTTTGATAAAAGAAAATATCCAGAATTATATGCTTTATTTGGAAAAGACCATTTACCAAATGATATTGAATTAAAATGTTTTGTTCAAAAACATTGGGAAGAATGGAATACAACGAAAAAGAAATTCAATCCGTTAAAAATAATTTTCTTGACAATTTTATCATTTATTGGTATATGTTGTTTAGGAATATTTGGTTTAATATTAATGAGGTAAAATAATGACTGAAAAAATGCCAGAATTTAGTATGTTTTGTGATTTTATTTATGATAACAGACGTTTTTCAATTCCAATTTATCAAATGCAATTTGATAAAGAAGGTAATGTTGCATTTGTATTGCTAGAAAAATCAACAATTGAAGATATTTGCGAATTTAAAGATGTTAATGAAAAAAAGTTTTTAAAATTTTTAAAAGAAGTTGATTTTGATATTGATTATAGTGAATCTTATGTCAGAGGTGATGCAAAATTAATTTCAGATAGTTTTAGCATTTATAAAAATAATGAGGAAATATCAAATGAATAAAAATGTAAAAATTAAAAGTTGTTGTTTAAAAGCAGATGAATTAAATAGGAATAATAGAATATATCCATTAAAAGAAGTGGAAAAGGTATATAATAATTTAAAAAACAATGTAATTCCTATTACATTAGATTTTCCTTCTTCAGATGGTTTTATACCACCTGAAATTATTTGTGGTAAAGTATCAAAAGTTTATATGGAAAATAATAATTTATGGATTGAGGGAGAAATTTGTAGTGAAAAATTTTCTGTTGCTTCTAACATAGTTAATAATATGTTATCTAATAACATTTCTTTATATTGTTGTTCATTCGGTGTTGGAAATATTAATGAAAAAAATGAAATTTATGATTATGATATAAAAGGGGTTGCTGTATACCCAGAATGTGCTTTTGATATTAAACCTTTAGAAATTATTAATGAGGAAGAAAATGAACCAAATATTAACTGAAAAATATAGACCAAAAACTGTTTCTGATTTAGTATATATTAATGATGAATATGAAAATAAATTTAAAACGTGGATTGCTAATAAAACTATTGATTCACATTTAATTTTTTATGGTCCTCCTGGAACAGGAAAATCTTCATCGATTAATGTTTTAATTAATGAATTACAATTAACTGATTATATTCGTTATAATATGTCTGATAAGACTTCTATTGATGATATGCGTAAAGTTATTGATTATGCATCTGTTCCACCATTAGAAAAAGATACTGTAAAACTTATTATTTTAGAAGAATTTGAAAGAGCTTCTAAACAAGCTCAATCATCATTAAAATATGTATTAGAAGAATATTCTAATTGGTGTAGATTTATTTTTACAACAAATAATATTGCTCAAATTGATGTTGCTATTACATCAAGATGTCAACGTTATCATTTTAATACATTAAAATTTGAAGAATTTGTTGGACGTATTGCAAAAATTTTACAAGATGAACGTATTATTGTTAATGATATGAATGATGTCGTTAAATATGTTGAAATTTATCAGCCTGATTTAAGAGCTTGTATTAATGCAATTGACCAAAATACAATTAATAATATTTTACAACCTTTAAAAAATGATGCAGCATATGCATATGATAAATTTAGTGAAGTAATTAATAATATTAATAATGATTGCTTTACACTTAAAAAATTATTAGCTCAAAATATTGCTAATGAAGAATATGAATCATTATATCAATTTATGTATAATCATTTATCAATGATTACAACGGAAGAAAAATTATATGATGATATTTTAATTATAATTGCCAAATATTTATATCAGCATAATTTTGTAGCTTTTCCAGATATTAATTTTATATCTTGCATTATTGAAATCAAAAAAATAATAGGGAAATATCCATTTTAATTTTTCTATTGACAAATAATTTTTTTATGATATATTTTATTTAAATAATTTATTGGAGAATAAAATGAAAAAATTGTTTTGTTTAATAATTGGTTTAACAATGACTTGTGAAATAGTGAGAGAAGGTAATTTTACTTATATTCCAATACTTAGATGTGAAAATGAAGAAGTTGTTTGTTATGTAGGCGGTGGAGATACTAATCCACTATTTTGTAAATTTAAGGAACAAAATTAATGAAACCATATGGATTTTGGATTTCACCAACAAATGAAGTTTTTACAATAATGAATGATTTCGGTCATAAACAATTTATTGAAAAAGTTTTAGAAAAAACATTTAATTCTGATGAAGATGCTACACAACAAACATTAGACTTGGGTTGGATTAGAATTGTTAATGGTTCATCTTCATTAATGATTGATTATCGGTATATCCAAACAAAAGAACAATTAAAATTATTAAAAGAACTTAAAAATAAATTAGAAGAAAATGGATATTTTCATAAAGACTATATTTTATCATATGGTTATGACTATTGGGTATTTGATTCTTTTGATAAATTAATTAAACATATTAAAAATCGTTCTTGTTAATATTAATATAAATAATAATATATATTATGGAGATTTTAAAAAATGGATATTAATCAATTAAAAGATAAAACAAGAGAATATGCATTTGGATATATTTATGGTCGTAAATTATTAAATGAAAATAAATCAATCAATGTTATTGAAAATATTATTTCAGAAGCAAAAGAAAAAAATAATGAAATAGCTTCTGGTTTAGAAGATGGTGTTTATTCTGTATTAACAGAAAATGTTGAAAATTATACTAATGTTAATGAAGTTGCTGACCCAGTAATTAAAAAAATGTTGGTAGAATATGAACATCGTTCTGAAGTTAATCCTTGGATGCAATTACAATTTATTAATAGTAATTTACCTCATAATGATGAATTAGTAAAAAAAGCTGAAGAAATTTATCGTGCATTAGAAGATGGTAAAATTGATGAACCAACTGCTAAACAAAGATTAGGAAATATTGTAATGTTAGTTCAAAATAAACTTTGGGGTGATAATCCTCAACAAGAAGAACATACAGAAAATATTAATGAAGATAATTTTGATAATGAAGATTTTGAAGAATATGCAGAATGTAGTTGGTGTGGTGAAGAATATCCAATGTCTGAATTACATCGTGAAAAAGATTTAGGTTTATTATGTAATCAATGCATTCGTGCAATAGAATCAAGAGAAAGTGATTTAGATTTTATTGATGATTATGAATAAAATTGCTCCTATAGGCTAACTGGAAAAACCATAACGCTACGGACGTTAAATTAGGGGTTCGAATCCTCTTGGGAGTGCCAAAAAATCATTGACAAGTTAAAATAAATTTTTTATAATACCTCTATAATTTTTTATAGAGGTATTAATTTATGACAATAACATTAAATGATATAGATGAAAAAGGATTAAAAGATAAAAAATACAATTTTAAAAAGAAAATTGGAAAAACTTTTATTAAATATCATATTTCTCACTTTTATAGTGATTATTTTAATAAAATGTATACTATTTTAACAGCAGATGCTAAATTTGGTGATAATAATTATGAATTTAAAAAAGATTTTTCACATACATTAAGTATTGATGATTTTGAAATTGAATTTGAAAAAGCAGTTAGAAAATTTGAAAAAATATTTAATGAAATTATTACAAAAATTGAAATAGATTATCAAGAGGAAGATGAAAATGAAAATTGAAGTCGGGCAAATTTATTCTGAATTAGATAATAAATTTGTTATTACTTGTATAGATACATATCAATCAAATCAAGTTGGCTATGGTACATTAGGAATTCATAAATTATATAATAATGGAAAAGTTGATTTTGAAACATATTCGTTATTAACAAAAAACGAATATTCATATATTAATTCTGATAATTTTATTATTAAATTTGATAATTGGATGGATGCTATTAATTCTTTTCATTTTCAATATAATCAAGTTAAACATTCATATGATGTTAGTTTGGAAGATTTAATATTATTAAAAGAAAATAAAATTAATACTATTACTCTTGATGAAAATAAAATAAAATTTCATATATGTTGTGATTTACCAATGACACAATTTATATTTAAGATTATATCAAATGAACCTATTAAAATATTAAAAGGTGAAATTTCAAATATTTTTAAGAAACATATTGATAAAATAGATTATAAAAATAATCAATTAGTTTTTTATTTTGAAGAAGAAACACCATTAATATTAAATATTGATTTAACAAAAAGTTATTTATATTATGAAAGAGAAGAATATGTCAAAGCTATTAATTAAAATTAAAAATCCTCTTAAAAAACGAGATATGGTGGCTTTTGAATTATGGAATAATCCTTTATATAAACAAAAAGTTATTAAATCTAAAAAAATTTATAATAGAAAGAGATTAAAATCTCTTAAACAAATTATATGGGAGAAATGAATAATGAATATTTTTAAAAGAATTTATAATTCCGATAATATATTAATGTCTAAATTGCGAGCATTAAATTATAGAAGAAAATTAAAAAATATAAAGTGGAAAGCAGAAATATCTATCAATACTGATATGGATATGTGTATAACAGGATTAGATATTCTCTCTACTTGGTATAAAAAAGATGCTCAACCTTATTTAAATTGTTTGTCCAATGAAAATTTTAAAAAATATGAAGAATTTTTATCTAAATATAGTTTATATTCAAAAGAACTTATTAAACGTAAGTTTTTAAAAGGAGAAACTCCATCAGAAAAATTTAAAAATTTTAAATGGTTATTTACTCAACTAATGTTAGAAGTTTCTTTAAATACATTTAAATTACATTATGAAACTGAAGAAATTTATCAATATGAAATTACAAAATTTGATGGCAATACATTTTTTGTTGATGCAAATTCGGGAACATTTTATGATGATTGTCGTGTTATTTGGAATGATGGCAGTCGTGAATTATTTTGTAAAATAAAACCACATAAAAGAGTTGTTACAAAATATATTACTTGGGAATGGAGTAGTTTTTATAACGAAAATTATTTTCTAAATAAAATGTCTAATATTGAAAAATTAATGAAAAAATTTAATTTTATTTCTTGACAAATAAATTTTATTTGATATATTAAACCTATCAAAATAATTTGATAGGTTTTTATTTTTTGAAAGATAAAAATATGGTAAAGAAAACAGAAACTGAAAAGAAATATTATAAATTGTTTAATCAATATGTTCCTGATATAGGTAAATGTGATACATTAGGTGGTGAAATTATTCGTGCTTTTGCCAAAATAAATTATCGTTGGTACAATGATGGTGATAAATTTTGGGAAGGTTATGGAATTGAAACGTGCGGAAGTAGTGCTTTCTTTTTAGCTGAAAATGGTTTTAAATCACACATTGAAAGTATGGTTGAAATTTATAATGATAAAGAATATGACAATAAATTAATAGACTTATTTAATCAAGTTATTAATTATGTTGAACAGCATTCAGAAGTTTTTACAATTAAAAATAATCAAGATTCTGTTTGTGGCTTTATGGATGAAGCTGATGATAAATGGGGTATTTATTATAATAATATTGATTGGGCTTAATGAAATGACTAATGTTGGAAAATATGCTATTTTTAATGAAGAAAAAGGATTTGCTGGAAAAATCATAATGGAATCAGATAAGGTATACGTTATTTCTGTACCAACAAGATTAAATGGTAAACAAACATATATTGAACCTAAAGAAAATTGTAAATTGTTAACATTGGAGAAAACAAATGAAACGTCAAAGAATTAAAGGCTTGGCTATTATTACAGATATTAAAACTCATAAAAATGTTGAAAAGATTCCATTTGATATGGTTGTTGGTGGTCGTAAAATAATTCCTGTTATTTTTAAAATGAATGGATTATATCATAAGTATAATACTGTTAATTATCAAATAACTTATCAATATGATTCTGTTGAAAATTTAAAATTTGATTTAGATTATGGTATTCGGTCAGTAGGGAAATTAATTAATGCTTAATATTAGGAGAATGAAATGGAAGAAAAAACATTAGAAAAAAAATTAAAAGAACAAAAAGAAAAAGAAAAGAGAGAATATGCTAAATGGTTAAAGAAACTTAATGGATTTTATCGTTGTAAATTTAACCCCAATGACAAATATTCTTATAGAACATACAAAGGAATTTTAGAAAAGGATTAAAAAATGAAAGTTATTAAAAAATTTCAAGAATTTGGTTTAGTGGTATTAATTGCATTTTTGATTTCTTGTGTTAGTTGGTTTTTAATTAATGATAAACCAACGGAAATTAAATCCGTAAATGGTGTTGAACAAGTATTTCCAAAAAAACTTACAAAAGATTTTGAAATTGTTGAAGCTCATTTAGATGAATATATATTAACCATTTATATTAGGGATAAAAGAACTGATGAAATTTATGAAAGTGCATTACCTTCTGAAGATTTAGAAGAATTTGTATGTAATATTAAATATTATGATGCTAATGGTTCTCATCCAACATATGATTGTGAAAATGAAGAAAAAATTGTTAATTCAATGATTATAGAATTAGGAAAACAAACTGTTGAATTAATTGAAAATTAAAATATATTGTTATTATCTCCAAATATTACCCACTAATTAAAAATATTGGTGGGTTTTTTATTTAATAAATATTAAATATAAATAAAAGGTATTACAATGATAGATATTTCAAAAGTTCAAATTAATCGTATATATGGATTACAAACATTATTAGGCGGATTTGCTCCTACATTTCGTTTTGTTCATATTAAAGAATTAGATAATACAATTAAAGGTAAATCTTATACTCAATTATTTAGAGAAGGTAAAACTAATTGTTTTGATAAAACAACAATTATTCTTGAACCTTGTAATATACCTTTAGTTTTTAATAATGAATTAGTTAATTATGAAAATTATGAAGCCAAAGAAATTAATCCCGTTTCTATTTTAGATACTGGAACATCTTTACAAGCTGGAAAAACTTATTACATTTATATTACTTCTGATAAAGAATTAATTTGTTCATTAAATTCAGATGCTCCAACAGGATATACAACATCTAATACTCAATGGTTATCTTCATTCCATACTGTATGTGCTAATGTTGGAACAATTTCTGGACATTTATTATCTGGATATAATGCTGGCGATATATTACCAAATTCAATATCTTGTATCTCATTTCGTCCACGATTTGCTGATGTTGATGGAATGGCATATATTGATGTAATTGATAAATGGTGTGATATTTATTTACAATCAGGAACTGGATTAAATACCAAATCAGTTTTTGGTGCAACAATTACTGATACTCGTTATTATCAAAATCACGTAGAAGATTTATTTTCAGTTGGTAAACATTTAGCTAATGATAATGAATTTACTGCATATGCATTTGGTTCTAATCAAGGAACTGCTATTTCTGGTGCTGCTGACCCAGTAACAACTGGTGGACACGTAGATACTGCTGGTAGAAGAATGATTTCTGTTTATGGTATAGAAGATTGTTGCGGTGCTTTATGGCAATATTTAAATTCAACTGGTGCATCTGGTGGAAGTGGTTGGACTGTTATTAATACTGATATGGGTAAAGGTTCTTTTTACGGTGAAGGTTTCGTTTTGCGGGCTGGTGGTCCTTGGCATGATTCCTCTCACTGCGGGGTTGGTTCTCGTAATAGTGCCGCTTCCCGTGCTACTTTGGACGGCCCTAGCTCGGTGCGGGGGCTTGCTGCTAATGCTAAGGGATTTGAGTAAAACTCAAATCCTTTTCTTTTTAGACCGCCTTGTGCGGTCATATAGCAAACGACAGGGCAGCCTTGCGATGCCCGTCTTTATTCAAAATAAAAATAATTTCGTTTAGTATCTTTCTTTAATGTTGCATCAAAGGGAAATATCTTTGTATTTTCTTCTTTTTCTAATTGTGAAATTTCTTCTAAATCTCTGATAATAACCGATGCTTTAGTTATAATAATTTTTTCTTCACCATTATATATTAAATGTATTTTAACAGTTTTAACTGCTTCTTTATTTTTATCATCTTCATTATTATCATTCTTTTTATAATATTCCCAACCTGTTATTGTTATTTCTTTATTAATAAAATCATTAATTTTCATTGATAACATTTTATTTGTATGTAATTTGTTTTTAAATTCTGCATATCTCATTATAATCTCCTTTAAACATTCTTCAATTTTATATTTTTTCATAAATCTATAAGAATCAGCGTGTTTACACCAACCATATGAGCTGGCAACTTGCCCATTCATTCTAAATAATTCTTTTTGAGTTAATTCATAATTTTTTAATTTATATTGAATTTTTAACATTCTCTTTTTAACTTTTTTAGCAGTTCTTTTTCTAACTAAAGTATATTGAGGAAAATGTCTATATCCAACAAAATCAACACCTTGTTTAGTTTTAAATAAATCACATTTGCTTAATTTCATATCTAATTCATTAGTAACAAATTCAATAATTTTTTCTTTGCACCAATTTAAATACTTTTTATCATTTGAAAATAAACAAAAATCATCACAATATCTTAAATAATGTTTGCATTTTAAAGTGTGCTTAACAAACATATCTAATTTAGTCATATAAATATTTCCAAAAATTTGAGAAGAATAATTACCAATAGGAATGCCTTTTCCAGTATCCTTATTATGACTATCAATAATTGCGTATAAAGCATTGAGAAATTTTATATCTTTAATTTTTCTTGCTAAACACTCTTTTAATATTTTATGATTAATATTTGGATAAAATTTAGAAATATCTAATTTTAAACAATAATTATTATGTTTAACAATTTCTTTGCATTTATCTGAACATTTATGTTGACCTTTATTTTTTCTACAACAATAACTATCAAAAATAAATGTTGGCTCAAAAATTCGTTCTGTAATCATCATTGATGCCCAATGGTAAATTCTTTCTTCAATTCTTGCTACAAATATTTTACGTTCTTTAGGTTCATAAATAGTATGTTCTTTATAACCCTTAAATTCAAAAGTACCATTAATAACATCTTGACGAATTTTTTCTAAATATTCGTCACCTTTTCTCATAATAGCTTTGACACAATATTTTTTAACTTTACCTCGTAAAGCTCTTTTTCTTGCTTCAAACCAATGTTCTTGTGAAGTAAATTCTTCCCATAAATTATTAATTCTTTTCATTTATTTTTACTCTAATTGAAAAATAATATTTTCAAATTCTTTTACTAATATTATTTTTACAATTTTGATGTTTAGCCTATTAAGACAAGGTTCAAAATTCAGCTAATGCTCTTAAAAAAGAGATTATATCAAGCCCTCGCACCGAGTTATTGTCGTTCAAATTAGCACGGGAATTGTTACTATTACGAGAACCAACTCCGTAGTTAGATGAATCATTCCAATTACCACCAGCTTGCAAAACGAATAAACTTTGAACCGTTAAGTTTAAATATAAATCTTTTTCTAATTACTTTCAATTTTTTTAAAAAGAGTACCAATACGCCCTTTACTTAATATTTTAATTTTTTCATCATCTGGGGATAAAAAATAATTTTGTTTACCATCATTATACCAATGTTTTCCATATGCTTTATTTTTCTTATTTTTATGTAAATCTTTCCATTCTTTTACTGTAATAAAACCTTGTGGTATTTCATTATCAAAAAACATTTTCTTTTCATTAATATTAATAGCTTTTTTATGAATATACCAATGTTTACCAAAATTAGGATTATTTTGACCTTTAAAAATTTCTGATAAATGTTGTTTAAATTTTTCTGTACGAGGTTTTATATAAAAATCTGGCATTAATTCTGGTTTTTCTTTCCAAGTTTTCCATCGTTCTTTATTAAAATTACTAATTTTTTGATAAGTTTCTTCTGTAAAATATTTTTTTCCACCAAATTTTACTCCTGAATTTAATAATTTTCTAACAGCTATAATATTTTCTCTTTTTTCAATTGGTTTATTATTAATGTGAGAAAAACTTCCTGTACCACCTTCGTGAATATTATAAGTATCTTTTCTGTTACAGAATTCTTTTGTTACAAGTTCTTTTTCTAATTTAAAAGCATCATTTTCATTATCAAAACTTTGAATAATATTTTTTTGAAAATTATTTTTTCCATATTTTTTAATTGCTTCTTTAATTAATTTTCCTGACCCCATATATGAATCTAATAAAGGATTTTCTCCTTTATATTTTCTTTTTCCAATGTAAATTTTATTATTAATTTTATTTGTTATTTGATAAACATAATATATCATTATAATCCTTTATTAAATTTGTGAATTGCTTATAACTGTATTTATGTCCTAAATTATTTTATTGACAATTAAAATAAAATAATTTATAAATAATTTTGAATGGTGCTGATAAATTATCCCAAAGTAAATGATAGTGACCTGGGTTTAACTCCCAGCCGCTCCACCAGGAAAATATTATGAAAAATCAATGTATTAGGGGCGGACGGAATTTTGAACATTATTGAAAATGGCTATAATGTACCTGGCGAGATACCACCAATATCGGTTCAAAATAAAATGAATGCTAACGAAAACGTTAACTATAACTATAATGTAATTGCTGCTTAATCCTAACGGATGAATGCTTTTATGTTTAGTGGGGAAACAGTTATCCTTGCAACAGAAATGACTGCGACTGAAATAATACATAAATAAGTTAAGCTCCCAAATGGGAGCTTTGTTTTTATGTCATTATTATTTGTTTAATAACCGAAAAATGAAATAAGTTATTGAAATTACTAATAAATTGTGTGTCATCGTTATTTGTCGCTAATATTTGATAAAATAATTAACAATAGAAGCAGGTGGTTGTACTGTATTTGATTTTCCATATATTGAAGAAGAACGAGATGCATCAAAATTACAAAGATATGTATCTCTTTCTGACCTACCAGCATAGTTTATATGTTGCGCATTAGATAAATAAAATGACCCATTAGCAGTATCTATACCAGCATTATTATATGCACTAAAATTACCTGTAATATTAGGCAAACCAGCTTCAATATTTTGACCTATTGTTTGATTATCATTAATCATTTGAAGAAATTTACCTTTATAATTTGGAACGTTAAAATTATTTTCTGAACCACCAAAAGTATAACCAATTACAGCAAATAAGTCAGGATAATCAGTTGTTGAATAACTTGCTCCATCACATAATAACCATCCTTCTTTTTCTGTTCTTAATGAATAACATAAATCACCAACTTCTATATCACTTTTATTTCCACCTAATAATAAAACTTTTTGAGAAACTTCATTACTTCCGAGATATAATGCCATTATTAAATCCTTAAATTTTATCCTTTGAAGTTATTTAATAAATAACTTCAAACCTTTTTAATACTTCAAACTGTGAATAAATACTTTTATAGATTTACAAGAGGAATTATTAAATGGTTAGTATTTTAGATAATAAAACAATTGCTGAATTAGTTGTTAAAAATGGTGATGATTATCAAAAAATTAATCCAGAAACTTTAGCAACTATTGTTGAAGATGTTACTGGAACAACAACTGAAACAGAAAAAACTGTTCAAGAACACATTGATAATAAATCAATTCACTTAACAGCTGAAGATGTTGAAGATTTAACAAAAGATAATTTGAAATCTGAAGATATTGTTGCAGGTGCAAATATTACTGTAACTACTGACCCAGATACTAATAAAGTTACAATTTCAACAACTGACCATCCAGTAGAAGATTTTTTAACAAAAGAAGATATTAAAGCGACTGATGATTCTATTACCGTAACACCTAGTGAAACTGATAATACTGTTTCTCTTAAAGTTAATTTTCCTGATAGTTCAAAATATTTAGTTCAACAAAATATTAAACCAGGTAATCAAAATATTACTGTTGAATATTCTCCTGATTCAAACAATGTGTTAATTTCAGCAAGTAATAATAGTTATACAGCTGGTGATGGTATTGCAATTTCTCGTGATAATATTGTTACAAATACTAAACCTGACCAAATTATTTCATTAAATCCTGGTAAAAATATTGCTATTACTGGTGATTATCCTAATTTTACAATTATTGGTACAAATGATGCAACATTAGTTGATTGGACACCAAATACTGAATATTCACAAGGAACGGTTGTTATTTATGAAAATGCATTATTTGAATGTATTGAAGACCATACATCTGATGTTGGATTTGATGAAAGTAAATGGAAAATTTTAGCAGGTTTTTCAGCAGCAAGAGAATTTTTTTATAATGCAACTGAAGAAACAACTTCAATTACTTTAACCGATGAAATTCCTAATAAAGAAGTTGTAATTATTAATGCAGGCGGTATTTTACAACAATCACAAAATTATGATTTAGAGCCTGACCATAAAACAATTACTTTTATTAAACCTATTCCAGCAGGAGTAATTATTGAAGTTTTATCTATGGGTAATATGGTATTACATACATATGATGAAAGAGCTAATATTATTCAATGGCAAGAAGGATTATCATTTGCAAAAGGAAATGTTTGTATATACAATAATGCAATGTATATTTGTTTAGAAGATAATATTGCTTCTGAACCATTTGATAAAACAAAATGGCAATTAATTTCTGGATATAGTAAAGTTAGTTATTTCTTTGATGTTGATACAGAAACTAATACAATTACTTTACCATTAGCAGTTGATAATAAAGAATCAATAATGGTTAATATTGGTAATACCTTAATTCAATCTGATAATTATGAAATTGATGACACAGGAAAAATAATTACTTTTACTGATAATGTTGAAGCAGGTGCAAGAATTGAAGTAACAATTTTTGGTAGTATGATTTTAATGAATCCAGAATTACCAAGACCTTATCAACATTCATTGGAATATTTAAGAGTTAAACAAGATGAAAGTGAATATGAATTAATAACTAAAGATGTTGTTAAAGAAGATTTAAATATTAAAACTTTAACAGATTTCACAAATAAGGCAGGATATTTTCCACAAGTTAATGAAAATGAAACAGATTTCAAGTTAGTTGATGCTAAATTAATTGCTGGAGAAGTACAACTAAGAAATACTCAAAATGGTTTTACATCAGAAATTATATATGGAACAATTCCTGATACATACCCTGAACATCCATATGAAGCTGATGATACTCTTGTTATTCAACCAGGTTCAATTATGGATTCAACAGGAACAGTTTTATTAAAAATTAATTCAATTATTATTAAAAATCCAAATAAAAAATTTAAAGTTGGAAATAATAATGGTAGTTCATTAAAAGATGAACAAGAAACTTGGATTCAACCAGTAATGACAAGTAATACACAACCATTAGGTAAAGTTATAACTTCATCTGCACAGACTGACCGTGAAGGTTATAGAGCAATGGATGGATTAAAACAAACAGGTAATGGTTGGTTAACAGATGTTACTTCTGCAACTTGGTATTATACAGCAATTTATCCTTTACGTGTAACAGCTATTGATTTTTACAATCAAGGTTCTGGATTAGAAAACCGTTCTAAAGATATTGATATTTGGGTAGCTGAACCATCAAATGTGGTTGCTTCATTTACAGCATTAAATGAAGATTATGGTCACTCACACGTTGAAATTCCAACTCCACAAATAGACAAAACTATTGGTTTAACAATTAAAAATTCATATGGAAATGCTGTTGGTGCAAATGAAATTGATATTATGGCAACATTTTCAACAACTATGAAAAAAAATACAAAGTTTAATGTATTTGTTATTTCTAATGATACAGGAGATATTGTTGATATTGGTACAGAATCTGGTGAAATTCCAACATTGCCTGATGGTTATACAAGATATGCTAAAATAGGTTCATTCACAAGTAATAATACTTGTCATTTATATAATAATTATCCAACACAAGATTTAAATACTATTGCACAAAGTGGCGGCTTTACAGGAACATTATTTGAGAATAAAATTGAAAGCTGGATTCAAGATGAAAATAAATTTGCTACAAAAATTATAGAACAATGGGGTGTTTCAACACCTGTTAATGGTAAAGTTTCATTCCCAGAATCTTATAAAAATAAATTATTGTATGTAATGGCAAATGGTATTAAAATTTTATCTTATGATAATGATGGATTTACAGTTGATACAAGTATATCTGAAGAAATTAATTGGGTAGCAAAAGGATATTAATATGAAAATTTTTTATAAAGATGGTTTTTATTTTGAAGGAATTAATACAAATATTCCAGAAAATGCAGTCGAAATTACAGAAGAACTACATAAAAAATTATATGAAGATATGAGTAATGGCTACGCATTAGCAACTGATGAAAATGGTTATCCTTACACTACTCTTGATTTAAAAAGTATTCAAGAACAAGAAATTCAAAAAGTTAAAGATTGGTTTGATTTTGTTGTTACTACTCCTGTTCAATATACTAATGGTTTATGGTATGAGCCAGAATATTCTCAACAATATTATACTTTATTACAGAAATATTTAGATGATAATATGACATTAACTATTTGGGACGTAAGTGGTAAACCAGAAAATGCTAGAGAAATGACTAAACAAGAATTAATTGAATTAACAAAATTTTTAGCTGATATATATGAACGAGCATATCAAGAGAAAAAAAGTAATTTAGCAAAAATTAAGGTAATAAATGGTTGATAAAATTAAAATTACAAGATTAAATGAGAAAATACCAGAATTAAGTAATAATACTGGTAAACTTATTTTGCGTAATAATAATCAAACAATTTATGTTAATAAAGATGATTTAGCAAATGGTATTGGTTTAGATAATACTGTGAATTCATTTAAAATAAATTCTATGACAGGAACTTCAATTAATGTTTCTGGCGGTTCAGTTTTAAGTCAAAATAATAAAATAATTCGTTTTAATGGCGGAACATTTGACACTTCAAAAGGGGTTAATGATAATGAAATAGGTGATAAAATAGTTGAAAGATTATGGAATCAACCAATAATGACAAATTATACAACACCTTATGGAGAAGTTACAGCAAGTAGTTTTTATGATAATAATTATTATCCTTGGAAAGCATTTAATGGAACAAATAGTTCTAATACTGATTGCTGGCATTCAAAAAATAATTCTACGGAATATCCACATTGGCTACAATATAAAACAATATTTCCAATAAGAGTTGAAAAATTTGTTATTCAAAATAGACAAGCTGATGCAACAACAAGTGGAACAGTTTTTGATATTTTAGCTTCTCAAGATGGAGTTAATTGGGACACATTGGTTTCTGTTAATAATAAAGATATTATTCCAAATACTGTGGCAAATGCTATTAATGAATATCAAGCAAAAGAAACTTTAAAAGAATATAGTTATTTTAGATATGTTAATTATGCTTCAACAAATGCAGAAGGATATGTATCAATAGGAAGATTTATAATTGTTGCATATTATCACGATTATAGAATACCTAATCAATCATATAATATTTTTGCAATAGGTGGAGAAAATAAAGAAGGAAAAATATTAACTTCAATTGATAACATTCCAACTTTGCCTGATGGATATACTGAATATGCTAAAATAGGTTTTTATAACACAAATATTTTAAATGAAACTGAATATTTTTATCCATCATTAACTCTTGAAGAATCATTTATGCACGGTAATGTTATTGCTGAATCACTTGAAACGATTGGATATAGAATTTATTCAGATGGATGGAAAGAACAATGGGGAAATAATGCTAATCCAGTATTTCCTGTTGCCTTTATTAGAATACCACAAATTGTTGAAAGAGATGCGACAAATGTTACAACAACAGGTATGACAATTACAGCAAGAAATTGGAAGGTTGAAGGATATTAATATGACAAATAAAATAAAATTTAATAGATTTGAACGTTCATTGCCTGATAATAATGGATTTGTTGTAATAAATTCAAATGCTTCTGCATTAGATACTATTTCTTCAACTGAACTTGCAGAAAAATATAATCTTTCAAATGTTTCTTCTGGATTAACATTAAAGGTTGATGGAAATCAATTAATTATTAAAAAAGGATATACATATTTAGATAATATATGTGATTATTATTTTCATATTAATCAAGTATATTCTGTAGATATTCAAATAATGTATCCAATATGGGATATTAATGTAACATATCAATTTCAACCAATGAAATTAAAAGTTAATGATAAAGAAATAAGATATACAACTAATTTATATAATACAAATGGTGATGGTGGTCTTGATTTATCCCCAACAGGAACAGAATTAAAATATTATCTTTGCCATATTAAAAATTATCTTAATGAATATGATATGATTATATCAAGTTATGCAGATAAACCAATAATGAACGAAGGTGATGAATTATTATATTATGTACCACTTGAAAAAAATTATCATATAAAAAAAAATTTAAATAAAAAATTTGTTGAGTTTGAAAATGATACAATAATTGATTTAACAACATTAAATCTAAGTCCAGCAAAACAATATGAAATTTGGTTAGATGAAAATAAAAATTTTTCAATAACATATTATAACGAATTTTCTAATATATTTTATAATAAATTAAAATTTAAAAAAATTGGGTCTTTTGTTACTGCAAGTGATAGTAATTCGATTATTCGTTATTATCCTATGGAAGATTTAGCAACATCATATCAAAATAGATATATAATTAAAGAGCAATCAGGAACGACAGGATATAGAATTTATTCAGACGGATGGAAAGAACAATGGGGAAATAATGCTAATCCAGTATTTCCAGTAGCATTTAATGAAATTCCATTATCTATTTCAAGAGGAGCTTCTGCTGTTACTCGTACAGGAATGACAATTGCCGCTGGTTATTGGTTTGCAAAAGGTTATTAAAATGAGTGTAAAAATATCAAATCCACGTTTAGAATTAAATATTAAACCATTTAATAATGCAAATAACATTGCAGTTTTTGAAGATGAGAAAACAATTAATTATATTCCACAAGATGATTTAGTTTCTCATATGGCATTACGTGAATATAATAATGGTTTAACTTTATCAAATTTTGATAATAGACTTATTATAAGTGAAGGCTCATTTTATGATAAAGAAACAGAAAAATTATATGTTTTTAATAAACCAACAGTTTTATATATACAATTTAATTCACAAATAACTGAAAATGTAACCTATAATGTTTATTATAATTTTCAAACAAATCAATTTATTTATACAAATCAGAAATTAACAGATGGGCATAAATTTATTGGTTTATTCAGAGCTAATAATTCAAAAATTATTAATGTATTTCCAACACGAGATTTAACTTCAAGTTTTGAGCATCATTTTGTAGTTAAAGAACAAGCAACAACAATCGGATATAGAATTTATTCAGACGGATGGAAAGAACAATGGGGAAATAATGCTAATCCAGTATTTCCTGTTGCATTTGAAAATATACCATTAACAACAACTGTTGGAGCAACTAATATTACAACAACAGGTATGACAATTACTGCTGGTTATTGGCAAGCAGAAGGATATTAATTAATATTTGATGAAGTAATTAACTAATGAAGCAGGTGGTTGAACTGTATTTGACTTACCATAAATGGATGAACTTCGTGATGCATCTATTCTAATACCTGTTCCTATTCTATTAGGTGATTGAGAAAATGGCCCCTCTGCAACACTCCAAGCATTATATGGTTGTAAAGCACCTTTAAAAGTATTATTGAATTTCTCTAAATCTGTATATAACCAGCGTGTTGAAGACAAAGCGTTTGTTGTGCTTCCAGTAATATTAGGTAAACCAGCTTCAATTTCCTGACCTAAAGATTGATTATCATTTATCATTTGAAGAAATTTACCTTTGTAATTAGGTACATTAAAGTTATTTCCACTTCCGCCAAAAATATAACCAATGACATTAAATAAATTTGGATAATCTGAAACTGAATAACTTGTTCCATCACATAAAAGCCAACCCGTTTTTGAAGTGCATAATGAATAACATAAATCACCAGGTGATGATACTTTTTGAAGTTCTTCTTCAAGACCATCAATTCTATCTATTTTAATTTTACTAATATCAGCCATAACTATTTCCAAAATAACCCTTTGTGGATATTTAATAAATATCCACAAACTTTTTTATTCCTAAATTTTTTTATAAATATCTTATATGAATATATAAGGAAAATTGAAATGGTTGGAACACCAAATATAAAAATTACAACAAGTATGATTGATGAATTTCAATCACCTTTTAAGGATAATCCAAATACTTATATTAAAATTAGTCAAGATGGATTAGCTCAATATTTAACACCTGATGAAGTTGCACAAGACATTGGTGGTGGTTCTGGTGGTGAAAATACATCAACTATATGGACACCAGGTGTTACATATCGTGTAGGAGATATTGTTTCTTATAACAATAGTTTATTTCAATGTCGTCAAGAACACGTAGCACAAGAACCATTTGATTTTAATAAATGGCAATTATTAGCAGGTTATTTTAAGACTTCTAAATTCTTTTATGACCCAGTAAATGAAATTACATCTGTGGTATTAGATGATGCTGTTGCTAATAAAGAATCATTATCAGTTAACATTAATAACCTTTTATTGCAATCTAATAACTATACATTAGCTGATGATGGTAAAACACTTACTTTTAATGAACCAATAGAACCAGGAACAAATATTGAAGTAATTGTTTATGGTAATATGATTATTCCAACTAATGTATCACAAGTTGTTTCTAAATCATTTACGACAACTGAAGAAAGTACAACTGAATTTCCATTAGGAGAAAAAGTTCTTAAAAAAGATTTAATAACTGTTAATATTGAAAATAGTGTTATTATGAATTCTGAATGGGATTTAAATGAAACATTAGATACAGTTATATTAAAAAATGCTGTTCCTGTTGGTACAAGAGTTCAATTATCTTGGTTTAATAATTTAGAAGTTCAAGTTGGTGCAACTTATACACCTCATATTAATAAAGTTGATAGAGATACTACATTGTCTTGGACAAATGATGGCGGTTTAGAAAATCCTGCTGATTCTCATATTTATGATGGTGTAACTTTTGTTCCTTCACAATCTAAAACAGGTACAGAAACTACATTATCTTGGACAAACAATGGAAATTTAGATAATCCAGAAAATGTTGTTATTAAAGATGGTGCGACTTTTACTCCATCACAAACTAAAGTTGGATTAGATACTACATTGTCTTGGACAAATGATGTTGGTTTACCAAATCCAGAAAACGTTGTTATTTCTGACGGTGTAACTTATACACCACATACAACTCAAGATGCTCACGAAGCTACAATTTCTTTTACTAATAATAAAGAATTAGAAAATCCAGAAACTATTTCCATTTATACTAACTATGCACAAAGAATTGTAGAATCCTTTACAGCAACTGAAAATCAAACAACTTTTGTTGCATCTCACGAAATTTATGATAAATCTGTTTTATCAGTAAATGTTGGAAATACAGAATTAACTGCTGCTGCATATTCATTAGGTGCTGATAAAAAAACAGTTACATTAGTTAATGGTTTAAGTGCTGGAACATTAGTAGATTTAAAATATTTTTATAATTTAAATATTGGTACAGAAGGTATTACTTTTACTCCTGAATTAACTCCAATAGATAATGGTTATACATTATCTTGGACAAATGATGGCGGTTTAGATAACCCAACACCAGTAAATATTACAAGTGGTTCTGGTATTAATCCAAAAGGTGATTGGTCAGCTGAAACAGCTTATATTAAAAGTGATTATGTAACTTATGAAGATACAACTGCACAATATGGTTATTTAGGATTAAAAGATAATATACCTGCTGGTACAGCATTAACAGATACATCTTCTTGGATGGAAATGTACAAAATTTTAAAAACTTATATAGCTGCAACAATAGTGGATTGGGGTGAATAATGGCATTATATGTAGGAGATAATGAAATTTCTCAAAAAATATTATTAAAAGGTAATGTTGGAGTACAATTACCTACTATGTCTTCTGATACAGAAGGACAATATTTAAGTAATGATGGAATACAATCTGTATGGAAAGATGAACAAATTGGTTATAAACAAATATCAAATTGTATTACAGAAATTCCACAGGATATTAAATTAGAATTAAATTCTGACCATACAATTACATTAAAAGCAGGTAGTAAATTATATATTCCTAATGGATTTGAAACAGATGGAACTACAAGAAAATTTGATACAAAAATAATTGAATCAGATATTAATTTTAATGCATCAACCTATGCTACTTATCAACATATAATGAGTTTATTACCAACAAATTTAATTCAAGCATTAACAATTGAAACACAACAATTTAGTGGTGATACTGCACCAACAGTTACTAGTACATATGCATTTTGGTATGATACAGCTAATAATATTGTAAAATATACATCTGATAATGGTTCTTCTTGGACAGATGGTTGTTCATTACCATTTGGTTTAGTTAGTATAACAAAAGATACAGGCATTATATCTATTGACCAAGTATTTAATGGATTTGGTTTTATTGGGTCTATATTATTTGTTTTACCTAATGTTAAAACTTTAGCACCAAATGATATAAATTATAATGGTACATTAAATAATGTTGAAATATCTGTTAAAAAAATTCAAATTATAAATGACCCTGATTCTGATTATAATAAAATTATTTTAATTTATAATGATACTCAAAATATTCGTGTTGGAAATATATGGTATGAACAAGAAAATAAACCAGAATTTGTAGAAAATAGTAATCAATATTGGTTTAATCCTAAAACAAATAAATTATTTTATTATAGAACAAATTCTAATAATGGATTTGTAAATGCTACATTAGTTGGAAGACACAAAATGTCTTCATCTAATAAAGTTTATGATTTTAATATTAACTCTACTTTTCAAGCTATTAATAAAAATAATTCAAATTGGATAGCAAAACAAGCTATGCCTTCTAAAAAAGCAATTCCTTTAACATTAGGAGCTTCTGGTACAACATATACAGCACCTGCAAATGGTTATTTTAGTATTGATGGACAAGGACCAAATTGGGTAGATGTTGCAATAATAAATACAGGATTAAATTATGGTTATTGTTATGCATCTCGTAGTTCAGATAATTATGTTAGAACTTTAATTCCTGTATCTAAAGGTAATAAATGTCAAATTTTATTTGATACTGCGTTTACAAATTTAATTAGTTTTAATTTTATCTATGCTGAAGGAGAATTATAATGTTTTTAGGTTATCAAAATGGAAAAATTACATTTATTGCTGATACAAAAGAAGAATTAGAAAATTTACCATTAGTTTCTTTTGATAAAATTGTTAAATCCAAAACTAATTATATTTTAGTTAATGGTGAATATGTAAAAGAATCAGACTCTAAAAATTTAGTAGCAATTGAAAATAGAAAAAAAGAATATCCACCTTTGGCTGAACAATTAGATATGATATATCACGATTTAGAAGATGGAACAAGTAATTGGCAAACACTAATTAAATCAATTAAAGAAAAATATCCAAAAGAATAAGAGAGGAAATAACCTCTCTTTTATTTTAATAAATATTTTTATAGTTTATTAAGGAAATTTTATTATGGCTCAAACAAGTGTAGATATACCTCAATTAAAATTTAATAAAATGAGTACAGCTAAATATAATGAATTAAAAGAAGCTGGTCAATTAGTTGAAAATGAATTTTATATTACTCCTGATGGTGGAACAATACCAGAAGTTAATACTAATACTAATCAACAAGTATTAAGCAATGATGGTACAAATTTAAGCTGGCGTAATGAACAAGTAGGTTATAATCAAATTACTAACTGTATTACAGAAATTCCACAAGATATTAAGTTAGAAATTAATAATGGAACAATTACATTAAAAGCAGGTAGTAAAGTTTATAATGGTAATGGAGTATTAAAAACTACAACAACAGATATATCAAGTATTAATGCTAATTATGATGGACAAGTTTTAATTGCTTTATCAAAAGATTTTGATGTTTTATTAACAGGTTTTGTACCAGGTGAAACAGTATCTGAATTACCTACTTCAACTGCTTCATTTAAAATTTATTATAATACAACTGATAAAAAATGCTATTTAGATACTACTGATGGTTGGCAAGAATGTTCATTACCAATTGCGTTAGGAACAAGTACAGTTTCTTCTTGGGTTTCTATTGACCAAGTATTTAATGGATTTGGCTTTGTAGGTTCAACAATATTTGCTTTAACAGGAGTAAAAGGTTTATCTCCAAATGGTAATGATTCTTTAACAGGAATTAAAAAAAATAATATTATATCAATTGAAAATATTTTAACATATACTTGTCCAAATATAACTGCAAATGTTATATTAGATTTATATGCTAATAAAATAGCCATTAATAGTCAAGCATTTGATAAACCAACAACTGATTTAATTTTCTTTGATGAAATTAATAATTATAATTATGCAGGTTTAGGAATTTCAAATGATATTTGGGTAGGTTCTGCTCGTATTGAAAATGGTAAAATTGTATTATTTAATCCTAAACATCCTATATCATTAATAGATAAAAATGATTCTAGTTGGGTAGCTCAACAAGCAATGCCTTCTAAAAAATATATTAATTTAGAGTTAGGTATTTCTGGCACAGTTTATACAGCAGTTGCTAATGGTTATATTCAATTAGTTAAACAAGCAACAGATGCAAATCAATATCTTGTTGCATATGATACTAATTTACCATCAACAACTGTTGATGAAAATACAATAGCTATAAAATGGTCAACAAGTGGAGTAAATGATGTTCTTTATTTTCCTGTTAGAAAAGGACAACAATTTATAATTGGTTACACTTTTGGTGGACAAACTATTGCTTTTAGATTAATTTTTGCTCAAGGTGAATAATTAAAGAGGGATTTTAAAATTCCTCTTTTTTAATGGTTTATTGTTATTTAATAAATATTTAAAAGGTAAATATCATTTATAAATTATATAATAATAAATATATTTCTTCTAATTTATCAGCTAAATCATCCGCATATTGATATGCTTTTTCTCCAATAGCAAAAGTTCTTAAACGTAACATAACAGATTCATTTGAATCATTTTTCTGGGTATAATAATTACACAACATAAATTTATCATTATATTCATTTGTATTTAAAATATCTAATAATAAATTTAAAGCTGGTATTGTATAAAACATTATATCAATCCATAAAATATTTTCATCGTGTCCGCAACAACTTCCTGTGGTTTCAATTCCTTCAAATTTATTTAATGCCTTAACTAATTTGATAACAGGTTTATCTAATTCAGTTATATCAAATTCTCTATATACATCATAGTGTGGATATTTAAAATAATCTTTATATAAGCAAACAGCATATCTATTTAAAAATTCTAATTTTAAAGGTATTTCTAAATGCTTAGAATTTTCAATCACTTTATACTTCATTGTACCTTCAAATTTGAAGAAATATTTATTATCAAAACTTATTAAAATTGACATATTTGCAGTATTTTTATAAATGAAATAGGTCCAGCACAAATTATTTCTTTGGTTGCTTTATCAACTACTTTATAATAATCACCTTTGTTCAAAATAATTCTCCTATTTCTTGTTTATTACAAATGCAACAGTCATCAGAATCAACATAACATTGATATATTGTTGAATGTCCACACGATAAATTATCTATATGTTCATCAATTAAATCAATAGTTTCTTCTAATGTTTGTTTATCACGAATAAATTTAATATTTCGTTTTGTATCAATATTATAATTTTTTCTAACTTCATCTGCTCTTAAATCATTACTGAATAAATTATGATATTCTTCTGCTCCTTCACGCATATAAAAAGTAAACAAAAATTCTTGAAATCTTTCTTGTGTAGGAAAGAAATTACCAATTTTATCATTAATTTCTTGTTTAGATAAATGACTTAAATGTCCTGGTTTAACAGTTGTTTTTAAAAATAAATTTGTATGATATGTTGCTTTAAATTCTTTAATATCAATATTATCATTTAAATATTTTTCAATAAAGTCACCTGTTAATATGCTCGTTGTGTTTAATTTAATTTCTGGATATAAATTATGAATATTTTTCATATGATATTGCCAAGTTTCTAGCATTTTAGGAGTATGAAATCTTCCAATACTATCATATGAAGTTAAAATCCATAATTTTGTTTTATCATCAATTAAATCAATAGCTTCATATAAATCTTTTTGATTGCCAATTAATAATGAAGCATTTAACCATAAATCTTTAACAATATGATTATTTAATAAATCATTAGCTACTTTAATTAACTCCATAAATTTGGATTTAATTTCAGGAGTATTAAGTTGACCTTGAAAAAATTCTCCACCTATAAAACCTACTGTTTGATGTTCATTTGGTTCAAAGTTTTTCATTTCATCAATAGCGGTTTGCATTGATTGAAGTTTTAATTCATTATCAGTTTTATGATTATCAAAACCAAGAGTGCAATATGTACAGTTACAATTACACTCTCGCCATAATTCATATTGTATTTGTAAGCTCATTATTCTTTATCCAAGTTAATAGTAATAGCTTTTTTTCCATCTGGATATTCAGTTAAGGTTGTATTATCAACTTTATAAAAATTATTATAATCAATAACTGCTAAATTACCATTATCATAAATAACATTTCCTGTCAAATTTTTTGATGTAATATATATATTACCAATATGTGTGCCAGCAGGAATTGTATAAGATTTATTAGAATTATTTCCAATTAATAATGATAATTTATTATTTTCACGGTCTAAACTATATACTTCACCAACAATATAATAATCATTTGCTTCAACAATAACACCTTCAACAAATGCAAAATCATTATTATCTGAAAAAGTAAAAATTGTATTAATATTAAAAGATGTATTTGTTTGAGCTTTAATTGTTAAATCTTTATTTAAAATAATTTTTTTAACATATGGTTGATTTTTATCATTTTCAATAGTAATATCTTTATCATTATTTTCAATAGTAATCATTTATTAATCCTTATTTTAAAAGTTCTTCTATCATTAATTTATCACATAATACACAATCATCACAATCTATATAAGCTGCATAAACTTTTAAATGTCCACAATCATTTGTTTCCATTTCATCTTTATTATTATTTTCAATTTCATTTAATGAATCCTTATGACGTACATTTAATTCCATTTGATGATTTTTATCATTAAAATTTCTATATAAACTATCAGCTCTATAATGAATATTAAATAATTTATTCCACATTTCATCGTTTTCTTCATTACGAAATTTTTGTAGGAAATCTATAAATTTATCTCGTGGTGGAAAAAAATGTGGAAGAATAGTATTCATTTCTTCTTTTGAATATGGTCCATTTCCGCATTGTTTAAAAAAGAATGAACAATGATATTCTTCCATCATTTTTTTAAATGATAATTTATTATTTAAATATTTGTCTATACAATCTTCAGAAAGTATGGTTGTAATATTAAATTTAATTTCTGGATATAACTTATGAATGTTTTTCATATGATAATCCCAATTATCCAACATTTTTTGTGTATGAAATCTTCCAATTGTATCATATGAAGTTAAAATCCATAATTCATCTTTTTTATTAAATAAATTCAAAGTTTCATATAAATCTTTTTGGTCACCAATTGTTAAAGTAGCATAAATCCATACGTGTTTAATGTAGTTATGTTCATATAGCCACGCTGTTTTTTTCATTAATTCCATAAATTTAGATTTAATTTCAGGAGTATTAAGT